>Ga0325411_1002787_pt1 | contig 19716 bp, 13 predicted proteins | sample PopdelMetagenome_13_FD_206181 | JGI IMG/M metagenome (GOLD analysis project Ga0325411, IMG submission 206181) | Populus deltoides microbial communities from Bellville, Georgia, United States - Xylem-PdIQD-R4 | ecosystem: Host-associated > Plants > Phyllosphere > Stem > Wood/Secondary xylem...
TTGATTTACAATTAAAACAACATCAAATAAATTTACTCAATAAACCCGTGACAGCACGCTGCATGTCATCTTGTAAATTTCTAAGCCATGTAAAGAGAGGGCAAGACTCAAAAGCGAGAGAGGGACTGGGCTTGCATCTTGCTCCTCAAGTTTTGCTGATGAACTAGAAGCCAGCAGGATTTCTGATTCTTAACGAGTCGGGCGTCAATCTCAAGAATGCTAATAGCTGGTGGTGGATGACCGAAGGATTTGGTGCTTCCTTCGGCCAGAGAAAGAAGCCAACATGACATTTATGGTTTCAAGTTTCAACTTGCTATAATAACATAAATAAAACAAAAAAAATTATATTTTCTAACTTTAGGTCATTTCACAAAAAGAAAACATAATCCTGACTTCAAGATCCAGGAAGAAGAAGCCGACGCCGACGACGCCGACGACGCCATATGTGTATAACTTTAAGCCTCCCAATTTCTGGAAATTAACAACATAACGAACTCTAGATTGCCACGTTGTCAAAGGTGACACCGTGCAAAGGGTCAACGCGCGCAAATTAGAGGTCGTTGGAGTCGAGACTTTGTGTAAGAAATTAGGAACGGGTCTGTTGATAAATTAGCAATCCAGTGGTCTAGTCCAAACCCACGGATTCCATGGCGTGGTCATGTTACATCTGACCGGGGGCGAGGGCAGCACGTGGGCAGCGGCGGGGCACCTGCCCACGCTCAGAAATTTTTTACAAGGTATGAATTTCGAATAGGTACTGTTTTCCCTTGATTAAATATTTTTAACAGCATATTAATGATGAGTATGGTGTTAGGTGCGATTGCATTTGTGCTTCGTTTTGTGGGTTTAGGATCGAATCTTGATTTCTGTAATTTAACGTGTTTTCTCACGTTTTTTTCTTTCCAAAAAGTGGGCCATTGGTAATAAAATAAGGATTTGTCTGGTGAAATAAAAAAGTTTTCCCAGTCTATTTAATTGGTGTCTGATAATGCAATGATATATATTTTTATAAAGTTAATTTTTAATAGAGAATGTATTAAAATAATAATATTTTATTATTTTAAACATCATTACATCAAAATCATGAAAAAATATATAAAAAATATTAATTTAATATTTTTAATTAAAAATCACTTTAATAAACATCAATACACTCTTAATTAGAATATGATACTTATTTTATATGCGAGGTGTTATTTTTTGTGGATTTCTAACTTATGGATTTTAGAATATAAATATTAATTATTTAGATTATTAGGTTTAATAAAATCCAAAAATCTAAAATGCTAGTTTAATCTCGCTTTACACACGCGCGCATATATGTAAAGTTTTCCACCGTCTCGTGCATGGTTGCACTTTAGCCTTTCTTTCACTCTTGTTTTCCTTCACATGTTATTTGAAAATCAATTTTTAACTGTAATTAAATTTAATTATAGTGTTTACTATGAATTCAATTGAAAAAAAATTAAATTCATGTGTTTAGAAAAGATAAAATTCATATAATTTTATTTCATATATTACCCCTAGTATTTTCATCTTATTTTTTCAATTTTTTTTTAAAAAGAGCTAGATAAATATTTTATAAAAAATAGTTTTAATATTAAGTTCATATAATTTATTATTTGTCATCCATTATCATGGTCAAGAATTGCAAATCAGCACTAAATACACGACGGTGACATTACCATAACCACACCCATTTATCACATCCTCTTATCTCTTCTTCCTCTATTGGCGTGGTGTATCAAAAGAAACTCGACCCCACTTATTATTTATAGTACCAGTGTAAATACCAGAAATAGACGTATAGTACATTTTTATCCACAACATAAAAATGCCAAAATTTGAAACAACCCCGAAACTTCCACCAAATTAAAAACTCAGCTCCCAGTATTTTTTCTTGAGAGGAAAGTTCCTTGGTTAAAATGAAATAAATAATTAATTTCAAATCCGCCAATTCCCAATCTCCTCTCTCTCTCTCTCTCTCTCTCTCTCTCTCTCTCTCTCTCTCTCTCTCTCTGTCTTTTTTTTTTGTTTTTTTTTTTTTTGCGTGTATAAATAACCCATCAAACGAGCAACATTTTGTACAGCTAAGCCTTCGAGAGATCCTTGTCGCCTACCGTTAAAAGTAGTGTGCGAGGGAGCCAGAACCTCTCCGAGGCGACTCAGCCCCCGCCATTCTGACTCGCTTGGAAACCTGTTCGTGCTCTCCTGAATCGGATTCTGGATCTTGTCAGACTAAAGGTAATCGCTGTACTGTTTTGTCTCTGCGTTTTGAGACTTTATGGTTTCGTCTAAGTCTGGTGTGGTTCTCCGTGGATCTCTGATGAAATGAAGCAGTGTGGACAATGTTTTGACTAGAATTTGACTTTCTTTTATTTTATAATCTCTATCCTTATTTATTGTTTTGGTGTACTTGCAATTATGATTTTTGTGGCTTTATTGGATTTTTGAACGAGATTTTAAGGCCATTTTCATGAGTGATTAGGGTATTAGATTAGAGTCCTTTTATTAGATCTTTTGTATATATATATTACTTGAGTTTATATTAAATTAAGATTTGTTGTTTCAGTGTAACTGCCTTCATTTTTTTAACTATTTAATGCGAATGATCAGTTTTATATGTCAAATTCACTTCGATCAGAGACAATCATGTTGAAAGATTTTGTCTTTTTGACATCATGACCCCTGCTGACATTTCTTTTTTTCCTTTTCCGGCCAAATGATTGAACGTTGTAGTTTACTTTTTACCCGACTGCTCGATGATTTGGTATTGTGTTGCGGTGTATGTTGCTTTTTAAAAGTATTTTTTATTTGAAAATGCATTAATATATATATATATTTTAATACCAGTATATCAAATCATCAAAACATTAAAAAATATTAATTTGATATTTTTTCACATCTAATACACTTTTAAAACGCAATTAAATGTAATTTTGACCACAAAAACAAACCACTTAGAATGTTGAAAGAAGTTTTTTTTCTTTTTGAGGGCTTTTCATTATTAGAATGTTAAGATCTTGTTTTAGTTGAATTCAGTTGCAATTCAATTTTGCAGTCGGTAGAGATTGCCTTTGTCGGGTATGATTTTCTGGAGTTTTATGCCTTAAGTTTGCAAATTGTCCTTAGTTGTGGAGGAAACAAATCCATCATTGTGGCCTTTCATGTCCGATAAGGGACCAAAATGTTTTTTTCTTCCTTGGGTGTTTGAGTAAATGAAAGAATCCACCAGGCTTCTCATCCTTATGTATTCATTTTAAATGCATCCTTTTTTCTCCTTATGGTGGCAATGCATTAAATTACAGAATGTGGTGGCTCTTTCTTCTTATCACACAAAAGCAGGTGAAATGGAAAAACAATAATATACCTGGGCAGCTCTGTTTGTTGGAATGCATTTGACTTTAAGCTGTGCTCTGTGTAATGTGATCTTTTTAATGTATTTGGCTAGGAAGATGTTGCTTCTAGTTCTTTTGAGCATGCTGTTCATGACTAAGCAATTGTTTTTGCAAATGTGGAAGTTACAAAAGGAAATTTTTTATTTAGTTGAGTGCCTTGAGGCATCTTTTCTCTGGGGAGATGGATAAAGAGCTTAAAATTTCTTCATTTGCTTGTTCATGCAGAGATGTTTATATTTGTCTATTGGATTTTGGCTTAGTTTCCATGTCTTATATGGAGTAACTGATGACCAAATAAAACCAATTTTGTCGTTCTCATTAAAATTTCCAACCTGTGGCATAGCTGGAAGTTGTTGTTTGCTAATACCAGGTAATTCATTTGGACAGATTTGCATTACTCTTTCAAGCGTTCTGATTTATCTTATGACTTGTGTTTAAAGTTTTGGTTGCGTCCCATGTGCTCTGCTTTAAATTTCAGGTTTTGTCCTCTCTGACTGTTGTGATGAACCGGTGTGTCTAACTCTTTCTGCTTGGATGAATTTGCATCAAGCTTAATTTGATTCCTATTTGTCAGGTTTCACAGTTTTGCCATAGCACTAGTTAAAGAACAGGCTTAGATTGTATTCTGCTACTCTTGGTTATATTGCGGCTTAGTTTCTGACAGTGTAATTTGCAGGAAAAGCAGGGGGCATATCAGAATGAAGGCACTGATCCTTGTTGGAGGGTTTGGAACACGGTTGAGGCCGTTGACTCTCAGTGTCCCTAAACCACTTGTTGAATTTGCCAACAAACCTATGATCCTGCATCAGGTATAAGTTTTTGAGCATTGCCTTTGTTGACACATGCGTAATTGGACTCGTGATGGATGCTGTCTTTCTGGTTAACTGTTTCCTCTTTGCAATAACTTGATATAATCTGCTGACTTTCATGATCAAGGGACAGCTTGTTTTAAATCCTAGGTGTTAAAAAAATCAAACACTTGCCCATGTATAATGGGCAGTAATAATTCCACGCCCTGTTACTGTCAAGATCATTTTCTAAATTTACAAACCTGACTTTCCAATTGGTATTGCCTGTGTTATATCCCACTTATTGAACTTTGAATTGTTTGCAGATAGAGGCTCTCAAGGCTATTGGAGTGACTGAAGTTGTTTTGGCTATCAACTACCAACCTGAGGCAAGGACAAGCAGCTTCACCTCTCACCCCTTTTTTATCACCATCAACTTTTATTAATAATTTACAGACTGTTCCAATTGAGGCTTGATAGCTGCTCACGCTTGTGCCTTTCCTGCAGGTGATGTTGAACTTCCTGAAGGATTTTGAGACAAAGCTTGAGATTAAGATCACGTGCTCACAAGAGACTGAGCCACTTGGCACTGCTGGTCCTTTGGCACTGGCAAGAGACAAGTTAATCGATGGTTCTGGTGAACCATTTTTTGTTCTCAATAGTGATGTTATCAGCGAATACCCACTCAAACAAATGATAGAATTCCACAAAGTCCATGGCGGGGAGGCTTCCATAATGGTGACCAAGGTAACCCTTCCACTCTACTAGTTATTAGTTTATCCTTCTTAGTTTTCCTTGGAGATATTTCCAAACTAATAATCTTGACAGTGTTGAAAATCATTTTGCCTTGTACTGTAGGTGGATGAACCATCAAAGTATGGTGTTGTGGTTACGGAAGAATCCACGGGAAAAGTTGAGAGATTTGTGGAAAAACCAAAAATATTTGTTGGTAACAAAATCAATGCCGGAATTTATCTGTTGAACCCATCTGTTCTTGATAGAATTGAACTGAGGCCCACCTCAATTGAGAAAGAGGTCTTCCCGAAAATTGCAGCGGAGGACAAGCTCTACGCAATGGTGCTTCCAGGATTTTGGATGGACATTGGACAACCAAGAGACTATATTACTGGCCTAAGACTCTATCTAGATTCCCTTCGAAAAAATTCCTCATCTAAGTTGGCCAATGGTCCCCATATTGTGGGAAATGTTTTGGTGGATGAGACTGCCAAGATTGGAGAGGGTTGTTTGATTGGACCTGATGTTGCAATAGGACCAGGATGCATTGTTGAGTCTGGAGTTAGACTCTCTCGTTGCTCTGTGATGCGTGGAGTTCGCATCAAGAAGCATGCTTGCATATCTAGCAGTATCATCGGATGGCACTCCACCGTTGGGCAATGGGCCCGTGTAGAGAACTTAACAATCCTCGGAGAAGATGTCCATGTTTGTGATGAAATTTACAGCAACGGAGGTGTGGTTTTACCCCACAAAGAGATCAAATCAAGCATTTTGAAGCCAGAGATAGTTATGTGAAGGTTTGTGTTTGAGATTTGCAGACTATGTTTAGACCCTTCCGGGGGTTATGAGTTATTGCGTTTGGAAACGTTATCGTTCTTTTCCTTTATCTTTTATGAGTTTCTATGAGTTTGAATTCGAGTAAGAATGCTGAAGAGTAGGCGTGTCATAAATGTGAAAATGGAGTGAGAATTGTAACTTTGTACTGTAGATAAAAATAAGGTCTCATGTAACCACAACAACATTGTAAAATTGAAATCTCAGTTTCGCAGAGTAGTGTAATTTATCAACAGTAAATTTCTTTGCTTTGTTAATCAAGTGTCGGTAGCAGACAGCTTATGATTTTTTTAATTTTTAATTATCTGTTTATGGGTAGTACAGAAACTTTCATGATAAACGTTTTCACCCCTGAGTGGATTCCTACACATTGTCTAATCAATCTCTTTACGCAAAAGATACTGCAGGTACACCCTGGGAAAGAAACAAATCGACAATGCTACTAGATGTGCTGAAATGCTTGCATTATTGGGCTTGGCATGCCTGATGCCTTTGCGAGGAAATTTTAAATCTATTTTTGTAGGAAATATCCTTCATAAGCTGCCTTATCCTGTTATAGACGGTGAACCATCATATTTAAGGATGGGTGCTTTCAACAGTACCCAACGCAGATTTCTGTATTTTTTAAGTGGTAATCTTCTTGTAATCAGAGACGACATAAAAGTTGAAGATATGGCCATCAGCATAGGACAGCAAAGCAAGATGATTACGAAGATACTGAGAGTTACCATCAAGGTCCCAAACTGATTACAATGGTGGTCCCTTGTGGAAAAAAGAACTCCGAAAAAGGCACAGTGGGCTCAAAATAATGGCTGTCAAGGGTCCTTGCACAAGTGAAAGGGAGTTGGGTGTCGCTGGGTGCTGTGTATTGGGAATATCCCATCGGCCATCAATTAAAGATAATTATGTGGATCCCTGCTATAATCATGCCACGTTTGGTGGCAATTGTGATTCGAGTATTGTAACTTTTATGTCAAGAGCAGACAAGAAAAGAAGGGCATTTTCTATGGAAGCACTTGGCGAAACTGTTCCAATTAAACACCTCAAGTCTAATCCGATAGTCATAATTTGGAGGGAGCATGGATTCTCTAGATGATACTGCTGAGAGAGAGAGAGAGAGGCCTGGCCTACCATGTGAAGCCGTACCTAACCATGTCTGCAAACATGAATTCTCAAAGGGAAAAATACAAATGGAAGGTGAAATATTGCAATCTCAACAATTGCTTTAGACGTGCTTAAAAAATAAAACATGTGCAGCGTCTGACATCATTCTGTCCCATGTCCGGATTCTAAAATCCAAACTAGATTAATGTCCAACTGTGCAAGGTAGCTGGGAATGATGTTTGACAGATAAAATCTTGAGGTCAAGAAATGGTAAATAGATTGCTTTTGCTTTGAGTTTTAACATTTTCTTCAAACAATTCAACAATTTTCCTCGTAGATCCTCCATTTTCCCAATATTTAAGCAGCTGGCAAGAAGAGGATTTCTCTCGTTCAATTTTGCTTTCAGTTTAGAGGTGACATAGGCAAACCGAAAATCTTTATGAAATGTGTCTTGGTTGAATTGTTGCTTTCAGAGATATGAACGGAATCCCGACTGTGACGGGGCATATAAATTACATATAATATTTTAAAGCCAATTGTACAGACTATAGAGCAGACGTGCTCGTCTAATAGCTACAAAACTACTCGGTTTGAAAAATATGCCAATTGAGTGGGTGAGAGTGAGATTATATGCATTTTAAATTGTTTTTTAATATTAAAACATTAAAACAACTTAAAAATACTAAAATAATTAATTTTAAATAAAATAAATAAATTTTAGACCAACAATGTTTTGACTGCGCTGCCTGCGCTGTGCCATCCACAGCTCCGAACACTCCTATAACGTGAAATCCTGCCAGTTCTTAATCACTGCGTTCATAAGCAGACAAATACTTGTCCCAGAGAATATTGGACATGTTACCTCATCAAGCATAACAACTCCCAAGTCTGCAAAGCTTAAACTAAGAAAATGGAAGCGGGTTTTATATATTTCTTGGAAAGTTGTTCCATTAGTGTGATTAGCCTAACTGGTAAGATGCCATATGTTTTGCCGATCACGGGAATGACCCGCCCAGAATTCTTTACTCCAAGGATACCTATCTAATCATGCATCCATTTATTTTAGTAACAGGGACGAAAATCTTTTTTTCTCGTTGACTAGAAGCAGCAACATCCAGCTGTTTTACTTTCATCCATACAAGGTAAGAGAATGGTGTGAAATGACATGATATTTCCCTTCAGATTTTTTGTCTTTCTCAAACTTCTAACTTCAAAAACCAAGATGTTACAACATAAGATAGCAATGAACCTATGAGCTGGACAAAGAGGCATGCTGCTGAAATGGGATACCTTTGACATTTCCAAGAAAAATGGAAATGCTCCCTTCACCGGTAACAATATTTACAGGGCAAGTAAAGATAAAGGACTCTGCGGGGTTGTTATTGCTTAATTCATACTGCGGCCAACAGCCAAAACATAACATGAGAAGATATGGCAAGGAGAAACCACGAGATAAATGCCAAAGCAATGGAGATTTGGAACCTGCTGCATGGGAAATTGTATGGTGCTCTGCAGTAATGCAAGTCTCTTGCAAACAGCACGGTGACTCCAGCTGCTGCACATGCAGCAGCAAGTGATAGAATGGATGTCACCTGCAAATTTTTAACTAAAAGTTACATCGTTGTTTACTCGATTCTGCAAGATGAAGTCACCAGACCTAGATCTCATAAGAAACAAAACAGGGAGAATGGTAACTTGAATAAAAAATCTAGCTCCGCGACAGCATATACTGTCAACTAAGTGAGCATACACTGTTAAAGATGGGTATATGGAACTTGCATGTCTGCAAGACAGCACAGTGAGGAAGAGGGTGAAGTAAATGAGAGAAGCACGATGAAACAAGGGAAGGATGAAGAGAAAAGGATATTGCTGCCATTCCGATATTAAGTGAAACAACTAGGGGATTTTGCAAATATTTTCAGAATCTTCCCACCATCATATCTTCAAAGAATTGACCAACGCTGTTCATATTTTTATTGGCTAAGCAATGAGCAAAAAAAGCAAGTGCAAAGGGACCTAAGAAACCGTACTACTGGTGTGTGAAAATCTGGCTGCGCTGTGCCAAATGTCATATTTAATCTCTCTTACCATGCCACAAACACATCTGTAAAAATTACAATTTAACACAAGTAGGGGAGAGAAGATAGTTACCCAATCACCAACAACAAATAAGCTCACTAAGACAGGATTCTGCAAGTTTTTCTTAGATCTCAAAGCGTGCAGATCAAGGCACGCAAGTCCAAAACTCCAAAGGAGCTGAAGCCCCATTGATGCAATCAAATAGCTGAATTCAAAACACAAAGTCAAAATTGTGGAAGTACAAGAATGTAAAAGGATGGATTGCTAAAACCATACAACAGAAGATCCATCGAATAGTAAGATGAAGCATAATATAAGCAGCTGAGACCACTTTCAATGAAATTTCAAACACATGCTTGCGCCAACATGCACATATTCAAATGCAGTCACACACACATCAAACTCTTTAAAAAGAATCTTGAAGTCATATTATTACAGTGCTCATGAATATGAAATGTTGGTGTTTCCTGGAAACATACAACAAGGTTGGGTAACTTGAAAAACATAAAAACTGTGGCAAGGTTAGTTAAAGAGAGGAGAGTAAAATAACCAGCTAAACTGGCACATAAACCCAAAGAAAAGGATTGTTCCCCTTCACCTCCTAACTCTAGAATGCAGAATGACATAGGGCAGACACTAACATCACTCATATTGATTTCCTGTCCATCAAACGACCACCACTTTAACTGCTCCACTGGTTGAAACAAAATCCAGTTGACTTGATTGAAATGCTGCCAATTCTAGGTGCAGTTATCATCGCTATTATAAGGGGGAAGGCATTTCTTATGTTCTTGGAGTCCAAAGTAAGTGGAACAAACCAACACAAGATGATGTTCTCGTAAGAGATTCAGTTTGGAAGTACAGTCATCAGCTACAGCAAAATGCCAAAAATGTTTCTACAAATTGTGCTTGGTTGGGTTTGCTAGATGAAGAGATCTTTATCCTCCCTTGCTCATCCATTGTACCTTCACCCTACTTTTTTGTGATGCCTTAGGACATTGTTACGAATATCTCCCAATGACATGCAAAGTAGTCAAATAGTGTGGCTTTGATGTAATTGTCTGGCCTACAAATGGGTTGCCACAAGTTATTAAGCTTGCCAGGCTGCATTACTTCATTTTGAGTCCATTTGGATTGATCAGATGCAATGCTAGAAGCAGACTTCTATAAGATTTAAGCAATACCTTTTAGGCTGGCACAATCACTCTACATCTGTGGCAATAACTGTAGTGGTTGAAATAAAATGTCTTTTAACAGGGGTGATACAAATTGAAAAATGAAAACATTTCAAGTACTGCACGCCCGTGCCCTCCTGGTGTAGCAACAGATCCACAAGGGTAAGGCCATCTTTCTCCTGTAATTAAAAGGTGTCTATTGGAAGGGGCCTCTTTCAAAGGCTGTTTAAAAGTTCATACACGCAAGTACATGAAGTTGAAAAGTACTTTGTGCTTCATCTTTCCATAATCTGTGGGTAACTGAAGACTACGGTAGGAATTGAGCACCTTATGGATCAGTCATTATTCATACTTTGGGAATTTCTAGAATGGTATAAACACAAAACAACCTCCTCTTCCATTGTTGTGAGAGCTTAATTTGGGTACATGATCCTCAACGCAAGGGTTCGATTCCAGTATTATATGCCACAATCGTGATCAATGCTCACAGTTCAAACATTATGTGTCCAGTTGGTAGACTTGAACAATAGAAACAAATTACAGGCAGCCAATTCCTTTTTACTCATTTAAAGGAATTTCCACCCAAACATCATGGGTTCTCCCTCTTTCTACTCTAAGTTTCTCTGTTGATTGAAGCAAAGACACTACACCACTGTTTCCTAACTATGAGACTGTTACAATTAGAAACTAGCCCCAAAGTTTTATTCCAATCACCAGAAAACCCAGATGATGTAAACTCACTATGTGAATGTCTCAGCAAAAGCTTAGTAAAAAATGAAGCTAAAAACACCAATAACTATAATTACTGTAAACCACCCACTTTAATATAATTGGTGGAGGGGATGTTTCTCCCTCCTTTTGGTCCTTTGACCAAATTTCTCCTCTGGTTGAAGCAAAAGGCGCCACGGCCAAAATTTTATCCCAATCACTAAAAGAAGGGAACCGTTCTAAAAATATTACTCAAGAGATATTTAGGAAAACATAGAGGTGACCATTCTAAAAATACCATTAACTATAATAACACAAGAAATAACTGATTTTGACAAATGAAATGGGCCACTTCCAGTGGACCAATGGAAGCTAGACCATCATCAATCTCCCAACTAATACATGTTCAGCAGATAACGATCCATAAAGAAAGACCAACAGCAAGAAAATAATAATAATACAAAAGAGAGAAGATAAACGCCCGATGAAAAATTACCAGAAAGCAGTAGCGTTAAAGAAGCCACGAGCAGAGACCATGACCACGATTGAAGCAGCTGCAAATACAAACTGTCCTACTCTCAATCCCAAGCCACTCAGTTTCCCTGGACCCCCAAACATCTCCTTCATATCTCCCTTAAAGAAAGAAACTTTCTTGCCCTTTCCCTCGATGAGTAGAGACCCTTTCCTAGAAAAAAAAAAAAAACAGAGAAATTTTCTGGCCCTGTTGATAGTTGTGAGTATTAAGATTATTAGATGGTCTTTTTGATCGAATTGAAGAATATTCCTTGTGAATGCAGCAGCCAACAACAGCTGGTGAGCTACTGCTCTTTACCGTGAAGCTATAGAAAAGGAGTTAGTGGCAAGGGACCAGGATTTGCTTTTTCATGGATTTTGATTTTGGCTTGCGGTTAAGGATCTTTACTCGTAGTGGAATGTTTTGCAATACTTTTAATAAAAACATACTAACATTGATAGTTACTTCTTAACTAGTGGCTTACGGGGTTCCCTCAGTTCTTGTTACTTTTGTTTTTTTCCCTTTTTTAGATGAAAGTAAAGTAAACAAACACTGGTCATTATAAAAATAAATAAATAATTTAGAGATGGCATCTGTTCTGGACCAAGCTTATGAAAATGGTGTATTCAGATTGATCTTGGTTTTAGGCCCGTACCCTGATGTGGTTTGTGGGTCCCTGGTGTAGTGAGGTGGTGGTTTGCTGGGCTTAATCCAAAATGATAACTGGATTGAATCTTTTTAAAGCAGACATTTAGCTGCTGCTATCGGCGGCAGCTTCTGCCTCTTCTTCGTTTTGGATTATTTGTTCCTTTTGTTTTGTGTTGTAGATCTAAATTCTAAATTTAAATCGTTGTCACGAGCTGCTGTTTATTCTCCTTGTTCATCTAGATTTTTCTCCCTTTGAATAATACTTGGTATTTCTATGTAGATGGATGAGGATGGTGGTGTTTAATAGTTTTGTAACTTCAATCAACAAGGCTGGTAGTTGGCGGCCCATTCTCGTTCATCTGGACGACTCAAATTCCTCTGTATATGCGTGAGATGTAATCGTTCTAAATTTAAAAATAACAGAGTTTTCTTTATCATTCAAAATGTTATTTACTGTTTTAAAATCCATCTTACACCATTGGTATTCTCGAGCATCCTTGTAAGGTAGTTTTTAATATTTGAGTAGCGATGTTTTTCATTACGATTTTTATTTAAAATATAATATTTTTTTATTAATTTTTAAAATTTTATTTTTAATATCTTCACATATAAAATTATAAAAAATAATAATTTAAAGCAAAAATATTAGCAAATATGCGGCCAGTCATACTGCGAAACAATGCTAAATATTTGTAGTTTTTATATTAATAAAATTGATAAATAAAAAAAAGTTAAAAAAAATTCTATTACTTGGATAAGACTACAAAGAGACTGTATGGAAACACGGTGCAATTGTATTTTTAAAAATTTAAAAATTTATTTTTTATTTAAAATAATATTTTTTTAATGTTTTTAAATTGTTTGATATGCTAATATCAAAAATATTTTTTAAAAAATAACAATTAAAATTATAACTAAAATAAAATATAATTTTAACCATGTCTCGTCACAATATCAAGCAATTTAGAGAAAGTCGTCTATGGAACCTTGAAGCAATAAATTAACAGTAAATTCTTTTTATACAAAATTATTCACTAACCAAATCAAGCCTTGAAGAATAAAGAAATATATTCTCTAATACATACATTGTCTTAAAAATACACTCCAACAAGAAAACAAGAGAAAAATAACAGGAGACTTCATGTTTGTTTTGTGCCAGGGACAAATACACAGAAAATCAAGACCACAGGGACCAAAACGTAAACCCCCCAAAACCCTAAAATTCCCCCCTTTTATTCTCTGAAGTCTAAACCCTCAACACTCCCTTCGCTATCTCCCCGCTACCAACACAACACGAAAATGTCTTTCACTGCAATTCTCCGCAAATCGGCTTCCGCTGCAACACCACTAGCGTCCCGAATCGTTCGAGTCGGCCAGAGAGATTACCACTCTGCACTCTTCTCTGCACTGAAACGCCAAGTCAATCTCCCTCGGAAAAGTCCCTTCTTCGTTCCATTTCTGCAACGTTATTGTTCTGCGGCTACTGAAACTCCGAGGCCCAGTTCAACCGAATCGCTTCTTCGAGTTATTGAATCGGAAATCAAGGATGCCCAGGAAAACGATGACAATGATCGTGTAAGGCTTTCTTTTTTCTTTTTACTTTTCTCTTTACGGTTTTTTTCACGTTTGCTTTTCTTTCATTAGATATATGTATTTTTTGTTTCCATCTTATAACTAGAGAAGAATTTTAACTCTAAATTTAGAGGTGCGGTGCACAAAAAAGTTTATATACATTCCTTTTAATTTTCCAATTGTGCAATCGTTATTTTGTTGAGAAAAGCAGATTTTGAATGTTACTGTTGATCCTGGCTTGCAAAAACCGTAGTATTGAAAAAAAATGTGGATTCAGTGCAGAGTTGCAGAGATTATAGTGTGTTGTACTAGAGATTAATAGTTTTGATTTCCTTGTTCTCTATTGCCAACGACTTGTACTGTGCTCCAAGGGTTCCCTTCTAATCTGTTTGGTTACAAAGAAATCTCATGGAAGAGAAGATAACTTAAGTTTGTGCTTTAATTTTTCATCAAATGAAAACTTGATTGTTTTACTAGAAATTGGAGCCTCCCACAGGCTTCGAGATACTCTATATCGAATTTGAGTGGTCTTGTATTGTCTTCAAGTAAATATCTATCTAGGTTTTCAAGTTCTTTTACTTGTTTTTTAGGCGAGATGTACTATCTGGTCAGGTTGTTAGCCGAAAAGAGAACATGGCCATTAGTATTTTCGTGCATAATTTCTCATTTAAGAGTCTAAAACTTTAAATCATAACAATTTGCTGTCTGTAGAGCTTGAAGCTCCTAACTTACCACTACATCGATCCTAGGCCCTGTATATTTCCTATTCAAGAAATTGAGAACATGAATCAGTTACACCAGGGTAAACTGGTGTTTTGAATTCAGAATTCTTTTTGCCATGCATAAAATGTAATTTTCTTCGGCAGTGATGGATACTCAGTCCAATTTTTTCAGGAAGCCTTTCTAAAACAAGTTTTACTGTGGAGTAATTACAACTATTAAGGAACACTGTAGCAGGTTTGTGTTATCCCTTCCCTTTACTCTGTCTTTTTTGTAGGTCGAAGAGATTCCAAAGGACTTCCCTTTCAAGATTGATGACAATGCTGGGCAGCAAACTGTGATACTGACAAGAGAATATGAAGGTGAACTTGTGAAAGTTGAAGTTCACATGCCTGATTTTGTTACCGGGGAGGAAAATGATGTTGATGATGATAAGGAGCAGCCTGTGCAATCTAGCATACCATTAGTTGTTACAGTCTCCAAGAAGAGCGGAACTTGTCTACAGTTTAACTGTGTTGCTTATGCTGATGAGATAACAATCGACAGCATCTCAATTGGAGCTCCTGAAACTTCTGAAGATGAAATGGCCTTTGATGGACCTAACTTTCAGTAAGCTTACTACCACTTATTCATGGCCAGTGGTTTGATGGTTTACATTATTCTGTTAAGTAACAATAGTGTCTCGTTTCTGCAGTGATTTGGATGAGAACCTGAAGAAAGGTTTTCACAAGTATCTAGAGATCAGGGGAATAAAGGCCAGCACCACCAATTTCTTACACGAGTACATGATCAGCAAGGACAGTCGAGAATACATGGGATGGTTGAGCAATCTTAAGCAGTTCATTGAAGCATAAATTTTAAACTAAATGCTCAACGAACAAAGACATTGAGAATTGTTATGCTAGTGGAAATCTTTAAGAAGCTTATTGTAAAAACCTCATCATCCAACAATTTCAGTAGAGAGATCATGCCATGTATCTTTCTGGTGTACGACTCCGCCAAAAAGCTGATTGAAATGCTATAATTAGTGCTTATTAGCGTGTCGCTATTTGCAATTATGGTTTGGATTGATTTGATGTAGTTTATTGCATATTGTTATCAACAAGGCTGATCGGACACTAGCAATATGAAAATGACAAGCAAATGGTTTTCCATTTTTGTGGTTACCTTCTAAATGAGTCAGTGCTGGATTTTGAGGTAAACTTTTGTGTCATGTTAAATGTACCAGGTAAATTTCGCTGTTATCTTCTAAAAAATTGCGATCTTTATTGGCTAGCAGAAGCATAGAACGACCCTTGAACCTTGATTGACCTTTCCAGGAGAGAGGAGGCGAGGGCAAAGATGCTTTCAATTCAGCTGTTGTAATAAGTAGGAAGCCCTTGCTTGAAAAGGACCAAACCAAAGTTGCTGTAGAGAGTTTTAAAGGGGTGTTTTTGAGTGTGATAATTGTTTTATTGTTTTTAAAAAATTATTTTTAATATTAACGAATTAAAATAATCTGAAAATATTAAAAAATAATTTAAAATAAATAAATAATTAATAAATTTTCTTTTAAAAGTTTTTAAAACGCAAGCAGATCCATGATTTGACTGTGCTTGTTAAGGTTCACGCTCTCTCTTTCGTGGGATGGGTTATGATATTCATCTTTCGGCTCATGAACCAAAAAAGCAAAGCATAAAAAATTCAATCAGTGTCGGGACAACACCACAAAGTAAAATTGTTTCATCGCGCCAAGCAACAAACTGATCCATAGATGCGATTTGTGAATGCTATGACGTGGGTAAAAATGATACGGATTCCAAACTGCGCTGCTGCGGATCGTAAAATATTTTCGCTGCATTGTAGATTTCTAAAAACTTTGAATATCAATTACAACCGTTATGTTTTCAGGAGCATATCCGTTTCAAAAGAGAATTGAGAGATAATTTCACAAGGGAAAAAGAAAACTAGTTCGAACTGAACCACTTCCAAACGCGTAGAAAGCTCAAAATTTGGATTCAGAATTCTAGCAACTCTCCAAGTAAAACATTATTTGTCATTCATCCTTAAAAGAAGGAAGCAAATAAAAGAGGGTTCTAGATGATGAAAACAAAAATAAGCAGCAAGTCCATAACAGCATAAAACTGCTTCAGAAAATGTCGGGCAGGAAACTCTTGTACAGGTGGAATTTCGTTTGATGCTGAAACTTTCTTTTATGCTCACAGCAGGACATGTTGTTAATTGCGAAATGATGCACTATAGTCTCGGATTAAAAATCACTAAGGGAACCGATCACTACAAAGATGACGCCAAAGGAAAATTGAACAGGCATTGTATATGTATTAAATTAAAGATGGAAACAAAGCTAGAAAAAAATGAGAAGGGCAGAATTACAGGTCTAGTCTGATCTGTTTTTGAGTAGCGAATACGCCTGCTATCTGCTCTTACTACTGAACCATCAAACAGTTTTCAGTAAGCTTCTGTTAGCAAATTAACCTTTATTTGAGCCATGACTAAACTAAAACATGCAAGTTCTGAATGTTTAACTAGCAGAGAGACAGAGTGGGAGAAAAAGGAAGAAAATGAATGATAAAAAAAGAATGTTCTTGAAATGGGGATGGGTGAAGATGAAGAAGGCACTCAACTACTTGGCAGGCTTACATCAAACCTGCTAGGCTAGGCATTAGATTGAATAGTTACTCCACTCCTTTGAAAATGGCTACTGACGAACCGAAATGGCCATTACAACCCAGAGCTCATTGCAAAATCTAACTACATGTTTAAGACAGAGACCATGGACAAAGGAAAACACATTCGTGTCAATTAACAACTCATTTCTGAAAGCAAAGCTCTATGCCACTCATTTTGCCATCATATCTGATAAATACTTTACCCGATTATGATATTAGGGTTGTTAACATTTATCATCTGTGTGTATGCAAGCAGGTAACTTGCTAAGCATGATGCTACTCTGCGGCCGAATTTAGCAGCTGTGAAAGCAGGAACTTACTAGGCATTTGTTTTTTTTGAGGTGACACAATCAACTTCACCTGGTAATGTAAGGACCAATTACTGCTTGAATGTGACTTATTGCGTGTTTGGTATTGCTGCAAAAAATTTTGTTTAATTTTTGTTTATATAATTTTTTATTATTTTGATGTATGGATAAAAATTAAATATTAAAAATATTATTTTAATATATTTCTTAAGAAAAAAATTTAAAATGTATCCCTTGTAACATTCTCCAACGGTCACTTTCGACAGATAATCCACTCCAAGTCTCCAGCCACTTCTTACAAAATGCCAAAAAAATAAAAATAAAACTTAAACCTCTAAAACCCTAAAACCCGCATTTTTTTCTCTAAACCCTCAACGCTCACTCCGCTATCTCCCTGCTACCAACACAACACGAAAATGTCTTTCACTGCAATTCTCCGCAAATCGGCTTCGTCTGTAGCTCCACTAGCGAGTCGAATCATTCGAGTCGGCCAGAGAGATTACCACCCTGCCCTCTTCTCCGCCCTGAAACACAAAGTCAATCTCCCTTGCAAAAATCCCTCTCTTGTCGTTCCATTTCTGCAACGCTTTTGCTCTACGGTTACTGAAACTCAGAGCCCCAGTTCGAACGAGTCGCTTCTTCGAGCTCTTGAATCGGAGATCAAGGTTGCCCAGGAAACCGTTGGCCATGATGGTGTAAGGCGTTCTTTTTTCTTTTTTCTATGGGTTTTGTTCACGTTTGTTTTTCTTTCATTAAATATATGTAATTTTTGTTTCCATTTTATTATTAGAGAAGTAATTTTGAGAGCTGAGGTGCAAAAAAAAAATTTATATACATTCCTTTTCATTATCCAATTGTGTAATCATTATTTTGTTGAGAATAGCAGCTTTTGAATGTTACTATTGATCCTGGCCTGCAAGAATCGTGGTATTGAACAAAAAACTGGATTCAGTGCAGAGTTGCAGAGATTGTAGTGCATTGTACTAGAGATTGATATTTTTGATTTCCTTGTTCTTTATTGCCAACGACTTGTACAGGGCTCTAAGCTGTCCTTCCAATCTTTTTGGTTCGAAAGAAATGTCATGGAAGAGAAGAAACTTAAGTTTGAGCTTTAATTTTTCATCAAATATAAACTTGATTGTTTACTAGAAATTCGAGCCTTGTGCAGGATTATGAGAAATTGTTATGGAGATACTGTATTTCGAATTGGAGTGGTCTTGTAATGTCTTCAAGTAAATATCTATCTAGGTTTTCAAGTTCTTTTACTTGGTTTTTAGGCGAGATATACTATTTGGTCAGGTTGTTAACCAAAAAGAGAACATAGCCAGTAATATTTTCGTGCATAATTTCTCATTTAAGAGTTTAAAACTTCAAATCATAACAATTTGCTGTCTGTAGAGCTTGAAGCTCCTAACTCACCACTACATCGATCCTAGGCCCTGTATATTTCCTTTTCAAGAAATTGAGAGCAAGAATCAGTTATGCCAGGGTAAATTGGAGTGTTGAATTCAGAATTCTTTTTGTCATGCATAAAGTTTATTTTTCTTCATCAGTGATGGATACTTTAGTTCTATTTTGTCAGGAAGCCTTTCTAAAAAAAGTTTTACTATGGAGTAATTGCAGCTATTAATAATGTAGCAGGTTTGTGTTATATTCTTTTCCCTTTACTCTGTCTTTTTTGTAGGTCGAAGAGTTTCCAAAGGACTATCCTTTCAAGATTGATGACAATGCTGGGCAGCAAACTGTGATACTGACAAGAGAATATCAAGGTGAACTCGTGAGAGTTGAAGTTCACATGCCTGATGTTGTTACTGGGGAGGATAATGATGTCGATGATGGCAGTGATGATAATCAGCGGCCTGTGCAATCTAGTATCCCATTAGTTGTTACAGTCTCTAAAAAGTGTGGAACTTGTCTAGAGTTTAACTGTGTTGCTTATGCTGATGAGATAAAAATCGACAGCATGTCAATTATAGGTCCTGAGACTTCTGAGGATCAAATGGCTTATGGTGGACCTAACTTCCAGTAAGCTTACTACCACTTATTCACGGCCAATGGATTGATGGTTTATATTATTCTTTTATGTAACAATATTGTCTCGTTTCTGCAGTGATTTTGATGAGAAACTGAGGAAGGGTTTTCACAAGTATTTGGAGATCAGAGGAATAAAGGCCAGCACTACCAATTTCTTACACGAGTACATGATCAACAAGGACAGTCGAGAATACATGGGATGGTTGAGCAACCTTAAGCAGTTCATAGAGGCATGAATTGAAAAAGAACTGTTATCCTAGGAAAGTTACTGTACACTGAGACTCATAATACTATTCATTCTAATGGCATAACAATGTAATGATGAAATTATCCATGAAATATAAAATTTTTGAGCTAGGCATAGGCATTGGAGATAAGATTTTTTTTTTATGACAAAATTATCTTTTATAAATTGTGTGAGGTTAGATTA
>Ga0325411_1002789_pt1 | contig 19712 bp, 7 predicted proteins | sample PopdelMetagenome_13_FD_206181 | JGI IMG/M metagenome (GOLD analysis project Ga0325411, IMG submission 206181) | Populus deltoides microbial communities from Bellville, Georgia, United States - Xylem-PdIQD-R4 | ecosystem: Host-associated > Plants > Phyllosphere > Stem > Wood/Secondary xylem...
AAAAAATATTATTTTAATACATTTTTAAATAAAAAAATTACTAATATTATTTCACATACCCTCTATATAAAAAAAGTCACGAGCCACTAACCTCATATGATAATTAATAAATAAGAATTAGTTTATTTTTATTATTAAAAAATATTTTTATAAAATCTTACAATTATTTTTTTAAATAAAAAGTATTATTTTAATATATTTTTAAAAAGATATTTTTTTAAAATAACCACTAAATTTGTAAAAAACATGCTCTACATCAACTTTCAAGAATGTTGTCAGGATATCCACAGTCCGGAGTGGCCTGTTTTTATTCATTGATCGCTCCTTGGCACAGCAAATTTTCTGGTGGTGTTATATGCCCCAACCTTACACTCTTTTCTAAAATTTAACTCAATATATAATTAAAAAAATTCAATTATGTTTGATATCTTCTAATTGTGTTTAATTTAAAATCAAGTGCCCTTTGTCAACCTCCTCTGATTTTTCAATAATGCTCAAAGCATGCTTATTTTCACTTGAAAAAATTAAATTAATTTCTTTTATTTTTCCTTACAAAAAAATTGAACTACTGGGATATTATATATAAAAATTCATTAAATAAGTCTTTAAGAAATTATTAACTTATCATATTTATAAATAGAATTTGACTATATTGGCCAGTCCTTTAAGTTCAATTTTTATTTTTTTTTTATGTAAGAGAAATATTACTTTTTAAAAAGGATGGTTATATATTTTTCTCATTCTATAATTCTTTTTGAAAAAAGACCTCAATCTTTTTAATATTAAAAATATAAATAAATTAGTATTTTCACATTAAATGTAAATTAGAATAGTATATGACCACACCAAATTTAGTTTTACATCCTGGTATAACAATAGTTATGAAACCCAGCTCGGCAGGTGAATCCATGATCTAGGATCTTGATTAAGTTTCAAATCACAAAAACTTGAGCTTGCAATTGGCTTGGTGAAAGCTGAGCGACCAATCATGTCGACCCAAAACTCAGTTGACTAAGTAAAATTAATTCATGAATATTTGGCCTCACATATTTTTTTTTTATAGTTTACATCTACATGAATTGTTTCTTAACGTTTTAATGTGAGATAATTATATATAGTTTACATCTACATGGATTGTTTCTTAATTTTTCAATGTGAAATAACTATACCACATTCAACATTTTCTTTTATAGCCTACATTCTCCTGCATTGTTTCTTAATTTTTCAATGTGGAAAAACTATATATAACTACATTCATATAAATTGTTTTTTAATTTTTCGATGTTAGATAACTGTAATACACTTTTATATCCTATGCCATAACAATTTTGGGTTCCCAAAAAACTATTAAAAAAGAAAATGAAAAACAGACAATAAGGAGTTAATTAAAGGATGAAGGACTAAATTGAACCAAGTGGCCTAGGTTGGGAGCTCAATTTCAACAATGGAGGGTCTAATTGAAAAATAATAATGAGAATTTAGGATCAAATTAAAAAAGATATTGAAGCAAATTAATTAAGTTCAGGGACTTAATCAAACTTTTACAGAGCCTAATTGATTTAATCAAGAGCTTAATTAAAAGCAAAATTAAGTTAGAAAGTCAATTTGGCTAAAATAAGAACAATTAATAAGGTTCAATTCGGATCAATTCATAAAAATTGAAAGATTAGGGAAAAAATTGGAACTTAAAAAGGCTAAATTGGTGCAATTAGGGGTTCAAATGAAAGAAATTTAAATATTAAAGGTTGATTAAGGTTCAAACCAAAGAATTTTAAAACCGAGGACCATTTTGTAAAAAGTACAAAACTTTAAAGTCTAATTAAAGAAGGCTAAGGATGAAATTGAAGGAACAAGAAATTTTAGGGACTAGTTTCGAAGTTTTTATAAATTAATTAACTCAATTAAGGGTGAAATTGAATGGATTTCCTAAGATTAAGTCCTATTAAAGACTTAATTGAAAAGTTTGAAGAGTTTAGAGACCAATTTGAAAAAAGACATTGTAGGAAAATGTCCTAATTTTCTGTGTTAAAAAAAAAGCTATTAACCAAAAAAACCGAGTAAATAAAAAAAATAATTGAAAACACCGAACTAAAAGGAAAAATTGATTAAATAGTTTTGAAAAATCAATAAATAGACTCGGTTCAGTTATGATTTCAAAAACTGAAACTGCCAAACCAAATTGTACCTTACAAAAATAACTAAATATCTTAAAAAAAGAAGGGGTATAAATTATAAGTCCTTACTAGTTAACCTAACCCTAACATAATCCTTTCATCTCACCAAACAACTGCCAAACACAACTAGAGAAACCAAACCATCTCTTTCTTTCTTCCATCTCTCTTATTTTTGTTTTTCTTTCTCTATCAATCTTTCATATCTCTTTAAACAAACCAAACCCACATCCCTATCTCACTTCTCTTCATCTCACTATTCTCGTTCTTCCTTCTCTATTGATCTTCCATCTCTCTTTAAGCAAACAAAACCCTAGCTACTACAAGTAAACAAAACCCACATCCTTATCTTACTTCACAATTCACACTTTCACATTAGCCGAACCATACCCACATCCCCATCCCCCCTGACTTCTCTCTCTCATTCTCCCTCTTGATTGAAGACTTCTCTCAAAGGTAATATTCAATTTTATCTTTTAACTTCTCCTAATTTGAAATGTAATTACTAATTAGTAGTTAGGGCTTTACCATTGCTAATTGTAATTTTTTTCTCCTTTCTTTTATTAGTGGTCGTGAGTCTTGAAACATCTACAATTTGGGGTCTAGATTGAGCTTTTACGGTATAAAATCTGCAAAATAAATTGTACTTTGACACTCCATTCTTCATGTTAGTTGCTGTGCTTAAAGGGGTGGGAGTTATTTCAGTTATTGCTGTGTTTTTCCTATAGTTTAATCTAAGTGTTTGTTTGGTTAATTTTTAGAGATTTAGATATTTTGTAATTGAATTTGCTTATTTATTTTATGATTTAACTTTGTTGCTTGATTGCAATTAAAAGGAATTTACATTTGGGGTTTTGAAAAATGTTTTATAAATTTTTATATTTTAATATTCTTACTTGGTTAAGAATGAATGGTTGTGGAATCTGTTTATTCATAAAAAAGAGCCTGCATTTGTAGTTACTTTATGAGAAAACAATTATTTTTTCTTTTTGTGATGGGGATTTTGTAAAGGGATTTATTTAGAAATCATGGAATATTATTATTATTACGGTTGCAGGGCTTTAGTGGGATTTTAGTTTAAAATCAGAAGACATGAAATATATATAAGAGATTGGAGTTTGGTTTCTGTTAGGGGTCATTGTTTTATAACATCTAACGAATGGACTAATGAACTTGTTGCTTAATTTAGCTTAATATGGCTAGTTTTCTTTAAAAAACTAATAAATTTATTTATTTATTTATTAAAAAGCCTATCAACAAACTAAACCCAACAAAAAGATTTTTTTAGCCCAATTTAATGCATGCCCAATTAAAAAACCCTAAAAAAGCCAATTTATGTTGGTATTAGGTTTTCAAGTTTTTTATATATAAAAAAACCAAACTGAACCACCTCATTTTGAACCAGTTTTTGATTGGATCCAGTTCTTATTCTCCAAAATTAACATGTCTCAGTTTGGTTTGTCTTTATAGCTTAAACTGGATCGTGAACAACCTTGCCTAATGGATAATAAGTCGTTTAATTTCTAAGCTTAGACCCTGAAAGGCATGTCATTCGGGTACTATTCTTTGTCTTTTTCCCATTAAAACGAAAAAGAAAAAAAATGTTCAAGTGCCCACAATTCAGCCTTGAATTCTTCTTTATCTCTTTACTATACCACATAAATCTCATGCCAACTTACATCTTGATACATGTATTTCACTCTAAGCCAACATTTTAGTTCTAAGTGCAGCAAAAACACTTGCAAATTCTCTCCAAAAAATGCTACCCTACACTACTCTACCAACAAAACAGTCTTGTGTCCTTTCTTTGTCAGGTGCAAAATAGGATAAACTTCCATCCTTATCTTCAATGAATGGTTGAGATCTATTCTTTAACATCAAGGGTCAAGATCCTATCAACTTATAAGCCCTAGAACCTTCATATTTCTCCTGTAAAAACCCATAAAAACCTAACCCAAGAAGCCTAATGGGGAGGGATACTGCCTCCAAACCAAGACTGTAACAACCATGAAATCTCCAACCAAAACACCTTAAAATAGACCTCAAATCATACACAGCTTCAACAATTAAAACACCATCCAAATAATCAGCTTTCATATAAAAAAAGTCCATTTCCAAGTCACTCCAAGATAACCCTTAAATCATCACCAAACAACCCTTACAAGCAGTGGTATTAACAACTAAATGTGAAGAAAAAAGCAGGAGCAAACATCAAAATTCAACATTGCAGAGCTCCCTTTGAAGAGATCCATTTATAGCTCTACTAGTCAGAAATCCAAGAGGTGATGTAGTAGTTTCAGACCTTGTAAAATTATCTCCCATAAGTAACAACATTAAAACATAACAGTAGGGAGAAGAGACATAACAAACATCAAACTTCAATGTAGCAGAGCTTCCTTTACAGTGATCTGTTTATGACACTACTAATGGAGAATCCAAGAGGAGATGTAGTAGTTTTAGACCTTGTAAAATTCTCACCTACCAGTAGTAGCATTAAAACACACTAGTAGGGAGAAAAGATAGACTTGGGCTGAAAAACAAGAGCAAAAATTAAACTTTAATATAACAGATCCCCCTCTAAAGAGATCCATTTGTAGCTCAGCTAGTGGAGAATCAAAGAGGGGATGTATTAGTTTTATACATAATAAGACTTTTTTATAGAAGCAGTAGCAACAACACTTGGTTGTAGAAAAAAGAGACAAACCTGAATTTAAAAACAAGAAGAAGAATGAGAATTCAACGAAGTATAGCTCCCTTTATAGATGCTTGTTTATTACACCATTGGTGAGGAATCAAAGAGGAGACATAGGAGTTTAAGATTCACCTGGTGCTCCTTCTCTAGTAGTAACATCGCGTCATTCCACGGGCCAATAACGATGGTGATGCATGGTACACGCGCCGATGTTCCAACAACCTTGTCAATATGATTCCAGTTATTCCTAGACTTGCTAAACATCTCAGAAGGTCGATTCATAACCTCAAATTATTTTTCTAATAAATTTCTAAAATGTTGTGAATTTTAGGATAAATTGCTCGTTATTGTTTATATTTTTGGATTGTTTGGACATTATCGATTTAGATTAATGTGTGTTTTTAGTTTGAAATGATTTGGTAATTTGTGTTAATTAGTGAGTTTGTTTTTAGGTTTTTTATTTGTATTTGAACATTAAATGTTGTTGCAAGAATTATGTTTGGGTTTGTGTTGATTCGCTTGAATTAATATGCGATTTGAATGTAATTTGTGAAATTAACAACATTTGATGTATGATTTTTTTTGGTTGGATTATTAAGTTAGTGAATGGTGAAAGAATAACATGTTTTATATTGGTATCTTATTTTATTTTAAAAAATATTATTGTGTTTTGCCAAACAAAACCCAAATGATTTCCAAAAAAATCTGAAAAAAATTCATGGATCATTTTAGAATTATTTGTGAGTCTCTTTCATGTTTTTCCAACCATTTCACTTAATATCGGGGCTATAGACTTATATTGTAAGATACTGACTCGGTATTAAAAGTACCTGTTTTCATTTGAAATTTTAAAAAAATACAAAAATATGTTTTTATTTGTGTACATTCATCTAAATTCTAAAAATTATTTTCATGAATATTTTATAAGAAAATAAAAAATGCATTTTTATCATACTTTAAAAAATACAAAAAATCGATCAATAGATATCATAACCAGTTTATGATTATCCATTAGGATTTGATCAAAATTTTGAAAACACCATAAAAATTAATTTGTTTAATTAATATTTGGAGTATGAATTTTACAATGTAATGCATACTCCTTTTATTAAATTAAATAAATTGACACAAATAAAATGTTAGGAATTAATTGTACACTTTAATTTTTGGGGTTATAAAATTACTCTATAAAGTATAACCCTATGTATTAAAGATACAAAATAGAAATAAATATACCATTAAAATTCAGACTTTAAAATGATTAGGTTTTAGTCTAATAAGATAGAGACCTCCTTACTGAGGAGAACCTTTCTTGAATCTTAGATAGACCAACAAATAGAAACAAAACTTGGAGAAAAACAATCAATAAATAATACAACTTATTATAAGTAAAGTGCACTGGGGGTGATGGGTCTTCCCCGTGCACAACTAGTCCCCTTACCCAGACTCTCGCAGACTATTAGGTTTCTTAGTGATCATAATACTACGTGACGACTCTTAAACCTTTCAAATAATAATTTTATGATTTATCCTAACACATCCAAAATCCCTTTCGATCCAGGAGGAAAACCCGTCATTCAATATCGTGCACTCCACGACATCCTACATCCATATAAAATATTTTTTAATTTTTTTTGATGTGGGATAATTATATATAGCCTATATTCACATAAATTGTTTTTTAAGTTTTCAATGTGAGATAAGTCAACTACACTTCACATTTCTTTTTTTTATAGCTTATATCAACATGAATTGTTTCTTAACTTTTTAATGTAGAATAACTATATTACACTTTACTTTTTTTTTTATACCTTACATCCACATGCATAGTTTCAAAACTTTTCTATGTGGGATATTAAAATCTTAAATATATATTTTTTATTTTTCCGGGTTGACCCGGGTCAACCTATGCAACCTAGAACCTGATTCCTTGGTTAGATCAATCTTGAATTGGGTTTAATAAATATGGGTAGAGCAACCGGAATTAATAAGTAATTAACATCTAACCAAATATAATAATATGAATGATAAACTTGAAAAATGGATTAGACGTCAACATCTGTCATGACGGATTTGTCTCCTATGTTGTTCAATAACAAGATTGCATGAATCATAATCTTTCCTCGATATTTTACATTAAAAAATGAAATGATAATATTTATGGGTAGTTAGAATTATTAGTTGGGTCATACTCATTCTTAAACCACATATATTTCATCCTTCTTCTATTATGTATTTGTTTATATCTAGGGTCACATTGACATGATTAGTAATAAGGTCACCTCCTTTCTCTTTTCCTAACTATCGATTTTCCTTCACACAATAAATTTTTTTTATTTATAGTAAACATAACAAGCAATTGTTCATTGTCAGGGATACTTTAATGTCTTAAAAAAATTAAAGATGTAGATTCTGAATATTTTGGATTAATTTGACAGTAAATTTGTTTACCCATTGAGCTTTTATAGGAGTGGAAGTAATTCTTCTATGGAGATTTTCTGTCCATTAAAAGTTATAATGATGTTGGAAAAAACAATATAGGATTATCTCATTCTTCTTAAATCTTAATCCTCCTATTAGAGCAGAGGAGTAGAAGCTTGGTGGTGAAGCGAGACAATTTCCGTTTTGATATTTTTTTTTAATTCATAGTAGCCCCTATTAGTTTTAGGTTTTTAAATTAGCAAATATGCATCGTTTGTATAATTTCCTCAAGATTTTTAATAAATCATGAGAAAGTTAAATTCAACTAAATTTAATTTTTAAAACACTAATTTCATTGTTAAATAAATATTTTAAAAACATATTATATTGATAACTATTAAAAAAATAAAATGAGGGTCTTACATAAACAAAAATTTATGCATCCAATAAATTATCAAACCATTATTTTTATGTGCATGTCCTATTTTGTATTTTAATATAAGTATGACATATATAATGGAAACAATCATAGAATCTCAAACCAATTGGCAAGTAGATTCTGTGGTTGTTTCTGCAACAAACTAATATTAGGACAACCGAACTATCATAATGCACAATAGTTAACTTATCTGAAAAACCAAGATTATCACTCAAACCTCTTAGCCATGAAACTTCATTCGTTGCCTTTGTAAATGCCATATACTTAACCTTTGTTGTAGATAAAACAATAATAGTTTACAAAATTTCTCTCCAACTCATTACACACCCGAGATAGTGAAAACATAACTGTTAATGACCTTCTCTTATCCAAATCACTAACATAATATGAATCTAAAAGCCCTCAACACTACTTTTAGTGCTACTACCATTGTCATTTATCAAACCAACATGTGTAGTACTTCTATGATGACAAAATATCAATTTCATAACATGCCAATAAACTTTACCAAGATTTTCCATAAACCTACTAACCATAATAACATGTGAAATGTGTGGATAAGTACAGGTCATAACATACATAATGCTTCCAATTACACTAGCATATGGAACACCTAAAATTAGCTATAAATGGAGTACTTACTGGCTTGCAGTCTTGTATACAAAAAATGCTCGAATATCTTCTTAAAATACTTTTTATTTGATAAGTATAACTTGCCAGTGCTTTGGTCTATGCATATCTCTATACCTAAAATCATTCTAGCTATACCTAAATCTTTTATCTCAAACTCAACACTCAACCGATCCTTTAAACTGTTGATCTCAAATATGTTCTTGAAGGTAATCAACATATCATCAATACATAACAACAAGTACATAAATGAGCCATCTAAGATCTTCATGAAATACACACAGCTATCATAGTCAATTTTAAAGTAATAATGCCTAAGTATAAACATATCAAGCCTTTTATACCACTTCCTTAATGACTGCTTCAAAACATACAATAACTTCTTCAATAAATGCATATTGTTTTACTTACCTTGAGAAATAAAACCCTATGGTTGATGCGTATAGATCATCTCCTCCAACTAGCCATATATAATAGTTGTTTTGACATCTTGTTGTTCAAGTTCTAAGTCAAACAAAGCAACCATAACAAACAATACTCATATAGAACTATGTTTCATAATTATAGAAAACACTTCATTGAACTTAACACCTTCTTTTTATGTACAACCCTTAGCATCTAAGCTTGTTTTAAACCTTACACCCTTAACCACTAGGATTTTATCTTTTCTTTCGTAAATCCATTTGCACTTAACAATCTTCTAACCATACGGTGGTTTAACAATCTCTCATTATTCAATCTCCTTATTTATAGCAAGTATCCATTAAGAAGATTCTTTGCAAGAAATTACCTTTTATAAGAATAAAGATCATGATTATCAAGATTACCTGCAATTTTCAAGGTAAAATCATCTAAATCAGCTTAATTATACTTAACTAATGCTTTTATATGTCTTCTTTGCCTTTATATAGAAATATTATAAGGTTGTTCCTTAGGTTAATTTTTAATAACAATAACCTATGCCACTTCCTCAACAACCTCAGCTGAAGCATCTTCTTGCATTGTCTCTAAAGCTCTAATCTCAAGCTTCTTTTATTTGCTAGTATCCTAATCAACCTCAACATCAATACCAGTCGACTCATTTTCTTTGTGAAATATAGTAGAACCATCAAAGGTCTCATCGATATTAGTTTTAAGTGATTTGGGATCAACACACTACAATTGATATCCCTTTACCGTAGATGCATAGCCTAGAAATATGCATTTCCTTGCTCTCAACCTAAGTTTATTTTCCTTAACATGAGTATAAGTAGGACAACTAAATACTCTCAGTTTAGAGTAATTAGTATGAGAACAGACCATATCTTATATGGATTCTTAAACTCTAAAATCATCGATGAAAATTTATTCACTAGATAACAAGCCATGTTAACTGCTTCATCGTAATTGTTCTTACAATCTAGTTTGTGAAAGAATACACCATGTTCTTTCTAAGAGTGTCATGTTCGTACATTCAGCAATCCTATTTTGATGTGTATTCATAACAGTGCGAAGTCCAACAATTCTTTTATTCTTGTAAAACTCATCAAACTCACCTGAGTAGAATTCCAAACTATTATAAGTTCTTAAAAGTTTGATTTTCTTACCAATCTATTTCTTAACCAAGGTTTTTCACTGCTTGAAAGTGATAAACATATCACTCTTTCTCTTTGAAAAATACATCTAGACCTTTCTAGAGTAGTCATTAATAAATATTATGCTCTACCTTTTGATATAATAGGAGAAGGACCTAAAAAAAGATAACAATACAAAAAAAGACACATGGACTAAACAATGGTGTCTTTGTAAATAAACCCTTCCCCTTTTATCTTGAGCTGGCTGATAGGTTCAAAAGTATCAAGAGGAGGATAGAGCTAAAAATACTTCTTCATTCATTTTTTTCTTGCTTTCTCCATAAAACTTGATGAGAGAATGGATTAAGAACCTAAAAAGAAAAGATAAGTAGAGAAATTTGTACCAAAAGTAGTGTGCTAGGAAGAAAAATAGGGGTTAGAGTCTAGAGAGATAACCTAGCTCTTGTCAAAGAAAGAATAAGATTTAAGAAGAATTTTCAAAGAAACTCACAAATTGAGTGCAAAGTATATGGGTACATTGATTTATATGTTGTATTATCTTGTTTTTCTTGTGTTGTGGATTAGAGGATAAAAATCCCCAGTATACATGTTTACGGTTCATTTATAAAATTTAAAGGAATGTTTTTTTTTATGAATTTTCGGGTTATTTGTATGATAATGACTTGAATAATGACATTTAGAAGGAAAAAACTTAGTTGGAACTTATGAGTTTTTGATGATTTAGGGTAAACCATATGAAGGGAAAAGAAAGAGATGAATATATGTTATAAATTTGTGATTTTGGTGGTGAGAAACTAATATGGAAGCCTAATATGTTATGCTAAATCAAAATTATTACTAAGAAATAATATTTGAAGGCATGAAAGATAAGGAATTGATTAAACCTTGTGAAAATATATGATCATTCAATAAGTAAATAAAATGAGTTGAAATGAAATAAGCTTTAAACCAAGTTTGAAAAATGTAAATTTTTATATGTAATAGAAAATGATAATTAGAAAGTTGTATGAAGAAATGTGATTTGTAAAAATATTATAAACCAAATGGTTTTAGGAGTGGGATCGAGTATGAATGAATGAGATGAAAGAAATGGAACAAATTAAAAGAGAGAACTTAAAAATATTGAACACTTGGGGCCGACCATAGAGGAGGTCTTACGAATTGGATTAATTGATGATAATCCATATGAATTGTGATTAGTTTTATGTATAGTTGATGTAATGATGCTTAGAAGGGTAGTGGCTAATATTATCTGTTGAATTATGATTATTAGTATACTTTCAAGTAAGGGTAATAAGTAGAAAAATAGAAAATGGATATATGAGAATGATTTTCATGTTTGGGTTACACATACGATGTTTATAGTAGTTTCTTTAAAAGTGTAAACAGTTGAAATGAGTGTTTATGTGTGTGTGTTGTTGAACTTAAGATGTTAGTAAAATTAAAGATCAAATAGTCATGAAATTTGATTAAACTTTTAGTAATGTATTCTAGGAATTAAATAGCACATAAGAACTATCATGACAGCTTTGTATGGTTAAAAAATGAATTGTTGTAACAGCCTAACCAAGAGAGAATGAGGGTTGTTATGACAACAACAAAGTGTGAAATTGGGCTGCTATGACAGCCCAATTATGAGTGAATTGAGGGATGTTACATTGGTATAAAAATGAGTGAGTTTGGGCTAATTTTGACAACATAATATGTTTAATTATGAGTTGTTATGAAAGCTAAGAATGCATAAGTTTGAGGATTGTTTTGACAGCCCGAAGGTGCTTAAACAAGGATTGTTATGATGATTGTGAAAGTGTATATTTAGGAACTATTATGAGTGTGCTTGATTATGAACTTGTATAATAGTCATGAACGTGTGTATATTTAAGCTATTATAAAAACAATATGAGTTGTGTACGAGTGTACGCGGTTATGGCTGAAATGATACATGTGTATGTGGTAGGTTGATAAGAGAAAATAATTGCCAAACACGGAAACTAAAAAGTGCATTATGGTATGGATAAATGGTTAAATTAGATAGTGTATTGTGTTTTGATATTGAAAGTAATATGCCTAAAAAAATAAATTAAGGGAATTATGATAAATAATGAGTTTTGTTAAAAATGATCAAATTGTTAATTTAGTTAATTTTGTAGAGATTTAGGAAAGTTGATCTTGATTGTTGGATTTAGTTGTGTTGAGAATTATATTCAAATGCTAAGTATAAGATGATTGAAATTCATTGATGAAAAATTAAGTCATTTAGACATTGAAATTCGTTAAATAAAAATTAAACCATTTAGACAATGAAATTCATTAATAAAAAATTAAACCATTTGGATAACGACATGATGTGTGGACACTAAAATGAATTATGAAAAAAAATAACAAAACATTCAAACAATAAGTGTTATAGTAATATAAATGAATATATGTGTTTGAGTGTTGGATTGAATTGTGGAAACAATTTGAAAAATTCTATGTTAAAACCCCAAATTGGTAATGTAAATATTAAATATTGGGTTTTGATATATTAAACATGAAATTATAAATTAGAGATATAAAAGTATTAAATGAGGACTTAACTTGATGGCATGAATATTGACTTAAGGATTGAATTATTAATTAATATTTGAAATATGATTGGATATTAATTAGAATGTTCAAATGAATAGAAATCTTTATGGTTGAATTTGTGATTGTTGGTGTTAACATATATACATGAATTAACTATGTGTATGTGATAATCAAATGAGGTATTGAATTTATACTATTGGGATGTGTAAGAAGCATAACCAGAAAATGACATGTTATGGCAATGTGCACTAGAAGCTTAAGGTAAGGGTCACCCCTTTGCTTCCTTAAATATTCAAGTTTTTTTAATGCTAGAATATAATAGATATTATACGTATTTTATATTATCGTGTATCATGTGAATATTGTTTATGGGTATGAGAATTATTATTATTATTATTATTATTATTATTATTATTATGTGAATATTACTTATGAGCATGAGAAACATTGTTATGTGAATATTGCCTGTAAACATGAGAAATATTATTATTGTGTAAATGTTGCCTAGACATTGTTATGTGAATATGCCTACGAGGCTAGAAATTAGTATGTATATGTGTGTGTACATAGATGATTTGTGATTAATCGCAACAAAGGACATTCTTATGTAAATAAAAAATTGACTAGTCGTCTTGGGTAGAGTTAGCGGCATTAATGTAATTGAGTGATTGATATTTAACTAACTAGCTGTCCTAGGTAGAGTTAGTGGCGTCAATACAATTGAGTGTTGGGATATTTAATTGACTAGCCATCCTGAGTGAGGCTCGTGACATTAATATAATTGACTATTTGGATATTTAACTGATTAGCCGTCCTGAGTGGAGCTAGTAACATCAATGTAATTGAGTGTCGAGATATTTAATTGACTAGCTATCCTGGGTGAAGCTAGTGGCATTAATGTAATTTATTGCTGGTATATTTAACTGACTAGCTGTCCTGAGTGGAGTTAATGACGTCAATTTAATTGACTGCTAGTATATTTAATTAACTAATTGGCCTGAGTGGAGCTAGTGGCATCAATGTAATCAACTGTCAGGATCTTTATTTGTCTAGTCATCCCGAGTGAAGCTTATGACGTCAATATAATCAACTACAGAGATATTTAATTGACTAGCTGTTTTGAGTGGAGCTAGTGATATCAATGTAATTGATTATCGGGATACTTGATTGACTAAGCTACTTGGAGTGGAGCTGGTGGCATCATTGTGATTAACTTGCCGGGTTATTAATGGATTATTAGATGGAATCTAATAATTTACTATTAAAATAAAATTTTGTATCATTTTAAAGTTTTAATTATGGATTAAAAAAATAAAAATAGAGGAATATATGTTATGTTATACTATTGTTAAATTCTATTATTGATTAGTGATGTAATGGTAAACGTCAAGGATGGTTTGATCATAAATTTGTTTGGAATGTTTTTGAATTGTTGATGTTGATACTTGAGATTTTTTATTTTTTAGGAGAGATTGAGCCAAAACTTTGGTAGAATATTAAATAACTAAAATGGAAGTAACATGTAGTCACGAATGATAGATTATAAAAGGAAAAAAATGTCTAGGGTTTCAATGATTTATGCCCAAAGATGTATTTGAAATATACTTTAGAAGTTAGGGGTGTTATATAAAACTACCAGTGTGATGATGTTGAAATTTTATGACGTGTTTTATATAAAAAATGACTAAATACAATATGAAAATAGTTTTTATATAAAAAAATTTGTTGAAATTTCATTCAATTGGATATTTTCATTTGAAAATAATAAGTGGACGTAAATTACAAGCCTTAAATCTTTTTAAAAAATGAGTTAAAAATAGTATAAAGAATAATAATATGATTTATATAAAAATGAAATATGAGTGTTTATGTGAAAAGTTTAATTACACATATTAATACTCTTTTGCCTCACTTAAAGTAGACCATTTAATTCAACATTCAAAGTAGAAATATAATTGGTCATATTGACATTAGAATATGAGTTCAAGATCTGGTTATTTTAAAGCTTTTTTGTATTAATTTTATAATAATTTCAATATCTTAATCTTAAATTTTAAATTGATTTTTATTATAGCCGCGCTATATTTTAAAATAAATTGATTTTTTTATTTTAAATTAAAATTTTAAAATGTTTTTAATTTTTTTAATATACTAATATAAAAAAATATTTTAATAATTTTTAAATAAAAAAACTTTAAAACACAATAACCAATCATAAATTAGAAATTAGAAATGATCATTTTTGATTTGGTTCGGTTTAAAAAAAATAACCAAACTGATTTAAAAAAACCAAAACCGGTAATCGACCTGTTTCGGTTTGGTTTTTTTAGAACAAAAACCGGTTTAAACCGGTTTGACTTGTTTTTTTGGTTTGGCTCGGTTTTTTTAATTTGATTTGGTTTATTTTTTTGGTTTTAAACTTATAAAACTAAAATTAAATTCAATCCATTAGTTTTTTTAAAATTCCAATTGATTTAATTAATTTTTTAATTTTTCATTTAATTTTTTTTATTTTCTCATTTTTTCTGCTAACCCTAATCATAAACCTCTCTTATGCGAGCTCGAGTCATAGCGCCACATGTAATACCAAACTCTATCTGGTGTTGAAGTAATACTAGCAGTACCAGGACAATATAAAAAAAAATCGTACACCACTAACCTCCCTTCTTCTAATCCATAACTCACTTTCGGACTTATGATTATTTGGTCTGCAACTGCAACTGCAACTGCACCGGTGGGCTGAAATCAACAAGAGGTAAACAGGAAGATATGGGAAGGATATTTGTAGTGGAGTTAGAGGGTCGTTCTTACAGATGCAAGTTCTGTGGGACCCATTTAGCTCTCCCTGATCAACTTGTCTCAAAGGTAAACCAAAACCCTCCATTCTTTTTTTTTTTTTTTAAGGGGTTCATGGAATTGTTGATTCTGTTTGTTTTAGTTCACTGTCATGTATTGTGCTTGCATTTGAGTTATTCAACTCTTTTGGGGTCTCATATTTTTTTTTTTGGCCAGTCTTTTCGTTGCCGCAGAGGAAAAGCTTATCTCTTCAATAATGTGTGAGTGCTTCAATTTTGACAGAAGTTCTTTCTTGCGTTCTTTTGAAAATCTTGATTAATTAATGATCTCTTTAATGTCCCATTTATAAAGCTTTAATCTCTATTTTGATAGCGATTTGCTGGTGAACATGCCTAGGTAGATAACTTTCAAATCTTTTTAGATAATATCTTGTGATTTGTGGCTGGAGTGCGATGCAACAAGAAGATTTTTAATTCTAAACGAGGATTCAAGTAGTGGCACTTTACATAGTTAGCATTGATGGTCCTATCTTGTTTTCAATTTGTGTGCATTGTTGGCTGGACGCCTAAACTTTGAAAGGCATGAAAGGCTCTCTCCAAGCTAGAGCTTTATGTATCTCTTTCACTGTTTTGGCTCAAATTTCTGAAATTGAGTTTCCTACCTCTAAGCCCAGTATCCGTTATCCTTTTCCCTCCTTTTGTGCTGCTAGGATTGGAGAATTTACATGTTCTTGCAATGAAAATTCTGAAGTTCAAACATTTTTCCTTCTGCTGTTTATTTGCATTATGTAGTAATTTTATTTGTCTTGTCTTTTTTTGATTGGTGATAATGCACCACAGCAGGAAAAGTTGTTCAAAATATAATTCAAATACATAAGAAGGTACTAAAAAAATCCAGAAATTAATTAGCTGTGGTGATATGCTGGTCAATTCTCAACCATAGTTGATTGCATGCTCAAAACACTGAAATTTGGATGTTTTATTCTTGGTTTCTCACCAAACTTTTCAGAGTAATCACATTGGAATGGAACGATAATTAGTACAACTCTTGTGAGCATAAAACCTCCGATGACAGCATCAGGAATTTTCTCTTCTGATGTTTTTTCAAATTTATGAGGTGGCGTTGTGTTGTTTGATCTAACTTCTCCTGTTGGTGCTGAAGAAATAAAAAACTTTATCTGCAAAAGTTTATTTTAAACACCTGTTCCACAAAGCACTAGTGTTGAAGACAGTGGAAATCTAATGAATAGTGAGAGAATGTAAAGCTATTGATAACAATAGAAGAAGATAAAAAGATCCCTTGAACAACTTAAGAATGAATGACAGTTGGAAAATGTGCCTTTTCCGTCCATTTAGTTGCATTATCTACTTCTTTGATGGTTTACTATCAGGCTGTCCTGATTTATATTTATTACTGTCCTAAATATTCTACCCATATGGATCTGGATGGTATTGTCTGGACATGGAATGATTCATTTAATGGTTCTGTTTTTCTTCCCAACTTGCTTCCAAATCCTCAAGGTCGGACCTATAAGAAAACTAGGCAATTGACTGTTAGGATTTTAAGATTTTTTCAGATGTTTTGGATTGCATGCCAAATTTGGATTTATTTTTTTTGTCCAAGGACCAAGTTTGACAGAAAAATGCTAGTAATTTTTATCGTTGAGCAATTGTAACTAATTTCACATTGAAAATACTTTCCTCCAAATTTGTGTTCTCACTGTAACTTCTCTCTTTCATATCTTCTTTTCTAAATTTCATGTTTTTCTTTCTTCTTCAGTCCATGAAATTTGAATGTGTCATTTATCAGGCACCAAAAGAACCATTTAGAGCACTGCTACCATCAAAATGCCAATAACTCCATAAATAAAGTTTAACCATCAGTAAAATGTCCTGATATCAAGTTTTTCTGCTGAAGCATTGCTACCATCTTCCCCTGCATGATTTATTTTTTCCCAGCATATTTAATTTAAGCACTGCTACCATTTTTTCTCGTGGAAACTGATCACTGCTCAGAACTCAAGGTCTTGATCATCTATTTATACGAGAGTTGACAAGAACTTGAATGACATATTAGCGGTGAAGATTTTGGTCATATAATCAGGGGTCATCCTCTTGGATGCTATTGATCATGTCTGCATTAAATAATCCTTCAATGAAGGCGCCTAAAGTGCTCATGTAAATATACAACCAAAACTGTAAAAGCCTGAAAATATACATACCCAGTCAAGATGTGATATGATTGCATTGCGATGCCTAAGGACACAATCTAACAAATTGTTGTATTGAGTAGTCATATCATAGTCTCTTACCATAAAAATGGCTGCATGTGTAGAATCACCAACTATGAGAAATATTGTGCAACATGGTCCTTTCAAAAGACTAGTGTTAAGATTATTCCTGGCAGTGATCCCCTTATCTGTGTGCGCGCACACACTCACACACTCAAATCGCATTACCATAAAAATGGTTGCATGGGCAGCAGCACCAACCATGAGAAATATCGTGCAATATGGTCCTTTCAAAACACTGGTGTTAAGATTATGCCTAACAGTGATCCCTTTATCTACACACATGCACCCACACGCAAATTTCATCATCAAGTTCTTCAAGTGAATTGATTAGATAGGGGGGAAATGATTTTTTCTCATCTTGAGTATTTTCTATCTTATCTCTTCTATTGATGCACATTACGGAGTTTGTGATTTCAGGGTGAACATCACTGTGGGAGTGTTAGAGGAGAGAATGATGCTTTCAGGAATGCATACTGTAGCTGACATATTTTGTTGCTGTTGTGGGGGAATTATTGGCTGGAAATATGTAATGTCTCTCTTTGACACACACAATGCTTGACCCCTAAAAATAACCCTTTGAAATATGGGTTTGGCTGTAAATGCTTCTGTTTTCATTGTTTCTTATTGTAGGTGAAATCTACCTTCTGATTAGAATTCCCTAATTTGCCTTTTCCTTCCTGAACAGGAGGCAGCACATGAGATGAGTCAAAAGTACAAAGAAGGGAAGTTTGTCCTCGAAAGGTACAAGCTATGAACTTTGTTTCAAAATTCTAACTGTCATTGATTTCATGTATGCATGTCTATCAAACAGGGGGAGGATCGTTGGTGAAATGGACTTCTCAACAGAACTCTTTATTGATACCCATCCTGAATGAGTGACGCTGGAGATGTTCAAGATCTATTTTCATTTCTGTACGTAGTTGTGCTAAATAAAGCCGGAAAGGAGGCACTGCACTACTTCTGTATATAAGTGTTTACAGTAATTATATATTGAGGGAATTCCAGTAATCTATTTTAATTCTGATGGACATCTAAATTGTAATGAATGCTACTGTTTTGTTTTAATTCAGATGGAATTTTCTGTAGTGGTCTCTATTGTTTCTGGTCTGCCAAAGTTCCAATTTGAGTTGACTACCATTATTAGAAAGGGTATTTGAACTTCAAAAGTAGTAGATTTGCACTCAAATTTTGAGGGTGTTTTAAAGTGCTGTAGTTGTAATATATATTTTTTATTATTTTTATAAAAATTATTTTTGATATTAGGATATATTATCTTTACCAATCTTTTAGGGTCATTAATTATCATATAATCTTTGGCTTAGGAAAACTACACTATTAACATTACCAACTGTAGTTAACAATTTCTTGACAATTTATATTAGTTTAGCTAATGAAATTCATAAAGCTTTATTACAATGAGATATTCCTAATAAGGGGAGAGTCAATTAGGGTAAACAAAAAAACAAAATTCAATTCCCTTTTGTTTTATTTAGGAAATAGATCTTTTTTCCCCCTTCATTTCAATTCCTAACATTATTATTATTATTATTATTATTAGTCATATCTTTTACATAGCCAAATAGTTTATCTTGGTTAAACTCTAGGAAGCTCTCTCGAAATTTAATCATGGGGAAAGGAAGGCATAAAGTTGATGAAGCTTGAAGAAATCAACAAAGAGGACTACCCTGAAGAACTCAAAGAGCAAGGAGCAGCAGCTCTGCTTCTTTCCTGTCTGATGCACACAAGGGTTAGTTACAAAACTGCTTTGGCTTTGGATAAATTGAAAAGTAATATCCTTTGTTGTGCAAAGAGGCACCTGAGCTCACATTTCAGCAGGAAGCGTCTAAGAATTTCTCCAACTCGAGATTCTGGAGCTGTGGTTAGAAGAAACCATTTTGATGATCAAGAAGATGAACCCAACATTAATGCTGCTGATAGAAACTTGCCAGGAGTGCCACCACAATTAAACTTAGAACTAGCTTTCAAGCTCATCGACGATTATGTCCCCTCTGAAGTCCCTTCAATTCCACGGTTAAATAGACTAATAGGAAATTGTCAATGTGCCACCGGTAACGGGGAAAGGAACTTCATTAACTATTTAGATTCAGAAGAGTTAATAATATCT
>Ga0325411_1002790_pt1 | contig 19712 bp, 8 predicted proteins | sample PopdelMetagenome_13_FD_206181 | JGI IMG/M metagenome (GOLD analysis project Ga0325411, IMG submission 206181) | Populus deltoides microbial communities from Bellville, Georgia, United States - Xylem-PdIQD-R4 | ecosystem: Host-associated > Plants > Phyllosphere > Stem > Wood/Secondary xylem...
GAAAACAAAACCCCACCCCCCCCCCCCCCCCCCCCCCAATTGCCCTGTCAAAATCTCTTCCTGAATACTTCCTATCATGGAGCACCAATTTGCATCTACAATTTTAGTCACCATTCTTGTCACCAGCATTAGCTACGTGATATTGTGGATATGGAAGAAATCAAAAGTCAGAAACTCAAATCTGAATCTGCCACCAGGTCCTTCACAGCTACCTCTAATCGGAAACATGCACAATTTAGTTGGCTCTTTACCTCATCACCGCTTCCGAGATATGGCCAAGAAATATGGACCTGTTATGCACCTCCGACTCGGTGAAGTTACTCATGTTCTTATCTCTTCAGCTGAAACTGCTAAAGAAGTGATGAAGACCCATGATCTCATTTTTGCTCAAAGGCCAGCTCTGCTTGCGGTGAAAATTCTAAGCTATAATTGCATAGATATTGCATTTGCACCATATGGAGATTACTGGAGGATGCTGCGAAAATTGTGCGTATTGGAGCTGCTAAGTGCTAAACGTGTGCGATCTTTCAGATCAATCAGGGAAGAAGAGGTATGGAGGGTTGTTAGATCTATTTCTTCTAGTGCATGGTCTCCTGTCAATTTCAGCAGAATGATAAGTTCTCTTACATATTGCATCACTTCAAGAGCAGCCTTTGGTAAGATATGGAAGGGAGAGGATGTGTTCATACCAGCTGTCAAGGAAGCTAATAAGGCAGCAGGAGGTTATAGCCTTGCTGATGTATATCCTTCAATTAAGTTGCTCTCTGTGATCAGTGGGATGAGACTTACCCTCGAGAAGATTCATGCGCGATTGGATAAGATCTTGCAAGACATCATCAATGAACATAGGTCTAAGAAGGAGATGGCCGCAAAAACAGGCGCTGATGAAGAAGAGCATGACCTTGTCGATGTTCTTTTAGGTATTCAGGACCAAGGAGACACTGAATTTTCATTGTCCGACAACAACATCAAAGCAATCATCCTGGTTAGTATGTTTTCTAATTTCAAGTAAACGAAGATTATAACCTGACATTGGAAAATCAGCGAGTTTATCTGGTGTTACTTATCCTAGTGTTTGTGTTGCAGGACCTGTTCGTTGCTGGCACTGACACATCGTCTACTACGGTAGTATGGGCAATGTCGGAAATGGTAAAACATCCAAGAGTAATGAAAAAGGCACAAGAAGAGGTGAGGCAAGTATTTGGTGATAAAGGAACTGTTGATGAAGCAGGCCTTCATGAATTAAACTACTTAAAGTTGGCCATCAAAGAAACTTTCAGATTACACCCTCCAGTTCCTCTGCTACTTCCAAGAGAAAGTAGAGAGGATTGCAAGATAAATGGTTATGACATACCTATCAAATCCAAAGTCATTGTGAACGTAAGTGCGATCGGAAGGGACCCAACTTATTGGAATGAACCTGAGAGATTTTATCCAGAGAGGTTCCTTGATAATTCAATTGATTACAAGGGAACCGATTTCGAACTCCTCCCATTTGGTGCTGGAAGAAAGATGTGCCCTGGAATCTTGTTTGGTACGGTTAATGTGGAGCTTCCACTGGCACAATTGCTATTCCATTTTGATTGGAATCTCCCCAAGGGACTGAAACCAGAAGACCTGGACATGTCCGAGGTTTTTGGAGCAGTAGTAACAAGGAAGAATGACCTCTGCTTAATTCCAATTCCACACCATCCTCTACCTGGAAATTAAAGCTTCAGAAGATCCATGAAATGTACTGTTTTTAATTTCTAGACATCCTCTATTCTCTGGTTGGCATTACTAATTTCTTTTCTAAGTAAATAATTTGGTTTGTTTTTTTTTTTAATTAATATAGGTGTTCAGATTAATATACATGTATAATAATTTTATTAATTCTAAAATTAATAATTATATAAAATTAATAACTATTTGATCTAAAATTTATGATAATTCATCTTTCTTTTTATTCACACTTCATGTATATCGGATTTCCATGTGGTTTATGAGAATAATCGATCATTTTCTGCTCCTACATTTTTTTTTCTTGCACTGTACAAACCTTATTTATTCATAGTAGCCAGTTTAATGATGGAATGCCCATTTCAACTGACATGAGTTGACACATGTCAAGATATCATTCGCTATGTCTGCATCACCATCATTATCAACTGTAGGCTCAAAATCAATTCCATGTTCTTTGTTCAACACTCCTCCGTATGTGGCAATCTCCTTGGCAAAAGTACTGCGAGGATTTATAATATCTCAAGACAGGCAAATGAGAGATTAGCCAATATCCTCTTGGGCAACCAATCATTCCTCCCTCCCGAGGATTTATAATATCTCAAGATATGCAAACATGGGTTGGATTCATGGGACAAATTGGCCAAGGATTAGCCATCGGCCTTGGACAAGTTTGGACCGTGACAGCGGGCTTGCACGCCACCGTTGGTGCTGGCCTGCCGCTGTGCGCCAACTGAGGCTAGCCTGCGGGGCTGGCCTGCGCCCCTCTGGCTGCCAGCGTGCCTGTGGTGGTTAGCTTGTCTTTGCACACTTGGTTGCCACCGCTCCTACGCGTTGCTAGAAGGTAGGTTAGGCACGCAGATTTGCCAGCCAGCGCAGGCTCCGGCCTGTAGGTGTTGCGTTTTCAATTCCACCATGCAAAAACTTTACAAACCACCCAATTACCACATAGATATATTGATATAATTTTTTGAGAGTTTTCCACAAAGTTTGTTTTGATTTTGGGTTATTTTCTATTCTTCATGATTTTCTCGGCTTTAAACATTGGAAAAATAAATAAAAAATTGCTTCCAGTGCCCAAATGTTTTTCTAAAATTTTCTATAAATACTTTGGGTTTTTGTTATCTTCTCTGCAAAATTTGAGCTTAAAATTCTAAAAATTGAATTTTTTAAAGGGAGTGTGCCACCTGGACATAGTGATGTTTCCTCCTGTTAGAGTTGGAGTTAGAGTGTGTTTGGTATTGAGATTGTTGTTATGGTTGTAGTTTTAAAAAAGTTGTTTTATAAAAAGTACTTTTAGTTGAGGTTGGTTTGAAAAAATATATGTTTGGTTAAAACTATGGTTGAAATTAAGGTTGAACAAAAAGTAATTTAATGTGTTTGGTTAAAAAAATGCTTTTCAAATTGAGGTTATAAAATAATTAAAAATATATATATTAATATTAATGATTTTTAATTTAAATATTGTAAATTTAACTACTGTTATTATATCATGAAATAAATAATATTGATATCAAATATTTTTTATTATTCCATTAAATTATATGCAATGTCATCATATACGAAATTTAATAATATATATATATATATATATATATATATATATATATAAACTGGTTTAAAGTTATTTTTCACTATTGTTAATGAAGAAAAATTTGACAAAAAAATGTTTTGCAACATTTATAAAAATTTGGTTGAACGGAATAGGATTGTGGTTAAAAAAATGATAAAATGAGTCTAATTTCGGGCATTCTTCTTTGTAAATATTAATCACAAAATTACAATTTGCAATACTATATTTTTTTGACAGTGGATGAGGCCGTTTGAATTGATTTGCTGGGAGAGGAGTAATTAATTATCCAACGGCTTTTTTTTTAGAAGTTTAAAATTTTAAAGAAAATGTCGGTGGATGACAAAAGTTGAGGTTGCTGCTAGTTAGCAGTAGGTATTGCCAGCTTTTTGCTAACCACAGGTTCGGCCACTATGGTGATGGGTCCCACCAATTTCAACCCATGTTTTAAACATAACCAAACAAATATATATTGCGGTTTGGCTGCACCTCAATTCCTGCCGCATTACCAAACAACCTCTTAATAAACTACTTTTGTCTATTATACTGGCTAGGGGTAGGCCTCCCAAGGACCTCCCATGCCCCAATGGTTCCGGTTGTCTTTCCGGCGACGGATGACAATTTTTCCAGCGACGTTGGCTCTCCCCACCAATCTTTGGGCTCTGGTGGAAGATTTTTGTAGGCGATTCGAAGGGGACCATACCCTATTCCTTGGCATACAGGGGGTTGCTTGGGTGATGTGCGGGCTTGGCGTTTGCCGTGGCATTGCTCCGGCAGGCCTCGACATCCCTTGGAATGGTGTGAGGCCCTTGTGAGTGTGGTGCTATGCTGCTGGTTCTTGTCCCATTACTCAGCGGAATGCCTTGCTGTTTGTCCCATTCAGTCATTCCTCGTTCCTCGTAAGCTCTTTGCTCGCATCTAAGCAATGCAGGCACAAACTTGGCCTGGTGTTTCCCTTTGACCATCGGGTTGGGGTTCGCTAGGCAGGTTCGTTGTCTTTTGTATGTGGTGATTCTTGAACAGCGGCCGGGCTGCTCGTGTTTGGCAGGCTTAGTGCTTTGGTGCATCGAACTGCCACACAACGATCCTCTTCAGTTGCTTCCCAAACGCCTTGGGTGCCTTGCGTTGTGGCTTGGTTCTTGTGTTGCCTACCAAGGAAATCATTCATATGTTTGTTTCAAAGATTAAGCTATGCATGTGTAAGTATGAACTAATTTAAATTATGAAATTATTAATGGCTCATTAAATCAATTATAGTTTGTTTGATGGTACTTGCTACTCGGATAACCATAGTAATTCTATAGCTAATACGTGTAACAAACCCCAACTTCTAGAAAGGATGCATTTATTAGATAAAAAGCTGATGCGAGATCTGCATGTTGCTCTAATGATTCATGATAACTTGACAGATCACACGGCCTTCGTGTTGGCAATGCATCATTTAAATTTCTACCTTGTCAACTTTCAATGGTAGTATAAAGGTTTACCATGGTGGCAACGAATGACGGAGAATTAGGGTTCGATTCTAGAGAGGAAGCCTAAGAAACGAGTACCACATCCAAGGAAAGCAGTAGGCGCACAAATTACCCACTCTTGACACGGGGAGGTAATGACAATAAGTAACAATATTGGGCTCATTAAGTCTGGTAATTGGAATGAATACATTCTAAATCCTTTAACGAGGATTCATTGGATGGTAAGTCTAGTGCTAGTAGCCGTGGTAATTCCAGCTCCAATAACGTATGTTTAAGTTGTTGTAGTTAAAAAACTTATTGTTGGACTTTGGGTTGGGTTGACCAGTCCATCTATGGTGTGCACTGGTTGCGTCGTCCCTTCTACCAACAATGCGCAACTAGCCGAGTCGTGCCTCTGGTGCTGTTACTTTGAAGAAATTAGAGTGCTCAAAACAAGTATATGCTTTGCATACATTTGTGACTAGCTTCTTAGAGGGACTATGGCCTTCTAGGCTAAGGAAGTTTAAAGCAATAACAGGTCTGTGATGCTGTCAGATGTTCTGGGCCGCATGCTCGCTACATTGATGTATTCAATGAGTCTATAGCTTTGGCTGACAGGCTCGAGTAATCTTTGAAATTGCATTGCGATGGGGACAAATCATTGCAACTGTTGGTCTTAAATGAGGAATTCCTAGCAAACACGAGTCATCAGCTTGCGTTTACTGCATCCATCGCTTGTCTCAAAGATTAAGCCATGCACGTGTAAGTATAACTAATTCAGGTTGTGAACTCCGAATGGCTCATTAAATTAGTTATAGTCTATTTTATGGTATTTGCTACTCGAATAACCTTAGTAATTCTAGAGCTAATATGTACAACAAAGCCTGATTTCTAAAAGGGATGCATTTATTAGATAAAAGGTCGGCACGGGTTCTACTCGTTGCTCTGATGATTCATGATAACTTGACAAATCGCACGGCCTTCGTGCCAGCAATACATGATTCAAATTTCTGTCCTATCAACTTTCAATGATAGTATAGAGGCCCACAGTAAAGGAAGGCAGTAGGTGCGCAAATTATCCAATCATGACACGATGAGATAGTGACAATAAATAACAATTCTGGGCTCATTGAGTGTGGTAATTGGAATAAGTGCAATCTAAATCGTTAACGAGGATCCATTGGAGGGCAAGTCTGGTGCTAGTAGCCATGGTAATTCCAGCTCTAATAGCATATTTAACTTGTTACAGTTAAAAAGCTCATAGTTGGACTTTAGGTTGGGTCTACTAGTCCACCTATGGTGTAGTCGTCTCATCCCTTTGATCAGTGATGCGCTCCTGGCCTTAACTACTTGAGTCATGCCTCCGGTGTTGTAACTTTGAAGAAATTAGAGTGTTTAAAGCAAGCCTACGCTCTGGATATATTAGCATTGTACAAGATCATAGGATTTCGATCCTATTATGTTGGCTTTCAAGATCAAAGTAATAATTAAGAGGGACAGTAGGGGGCATTCATATTTCATAGTCAAAGGTGAAATTCTTGGATTTATGAAAGACAATCAACTATGAAAGCCTTTGCCAATGATGTTTTTATTAATTAAGAATGAAATTTGGGGGGCTCGAAGACGATCGGATATTGTTCTAGTCTCAACCACAATTGATGTCGACCAAGGATAGACAAATGTTGCTTTTAGGACTCTGCTAGCACCTTATGAGAAATCAAAGTTTTTGGGCTATGGGCGAGAATGGTCGCAAGGATGAAACTTAAAGGAATTAATGGAAGGGCACCACCAGCAGTGGAGTCTACTGTAATGACCCGACTTTTTTATAGCCAAAATTGGTGGAATTTGTTTTTGTAAGTCGTTGGGTTCTCGATGCTTTTCACAATATCATTCTGTGAATTTATCAATACATTTCATTCATTAGCAAGGCACAACCTACATAGGATAAAGCACATCAACATCCCATAAAAAGTGACAATACACATTCTCGTAACGATGTTTACGGTTTATCGTAGCAGAATTCATCTCTTAGTGTAGTGCAATACCCTTGGGATTTCACAATACATCATTCTCATTAAAGAGAATATCATATGCATCCATTCACCACATCATGTTTACAAGGCACTCTGTGAATTTATCAATACATTTCATTCATTAACAAGGCACAACTCACATAAGGTAAAGTAAATCAACATCCCATAAAAAGTGACAATACACATTCTTGCAACGATGTTTAAGGTTTATCGTAGTAGAATTCATCTCTTAGTGTAGTGCAATACCCTTGGGATTTCACAATACATCATTCTCATTAAAGAGAATATCATATGCATCCATTCACCACATCATGTTTACAAGATCATACTTTCGCATTCATATTCCATTATAATTTTCGATACAACTCTTTACAAAAGTGTCGAATGACAAACATTCAACTAGTTCACTCGTTCTTATCAAACACATAACACCTAAATCAAACTCGTCATCCATCTAGGATGCCATTAGCCAAAACTAATCACAAAATCAAACTTGTCATCTCTTACGGATACCATTAGCCAAAGTCAATCATCATAATCAACTCGGCCATCCATCTAGGACACCATTAGCCAAAACTAATCATCAATCACAACCCGATCATCCATCTCGGATGCCATTAGCCAAAGCTAATCATCAAACACAGCTCGATCGGCCTTCTAGGATATCATTAGCCGAAGCTAATCAACAATCATAGCTCAATCATCATTCTCGGATGCCATTAGCCGAAGCTAATCATCAATCACAGCCCGGTCATCCATCTCGGATGTTATTAGCCGAAGCTAATCATCAATCACAGCCTGGTCATCCATTTCGAATGCCATTAGCCGAAGTTAATCATCAAACATAGCCCGCTCATCCTTTTAGGATGCCATTAGTCGAAGCTAATCATCAATCATAGCCTGGTCATCCATCTCAGATGCCATTAGCCGAAGCTAATCATCAATCTCAACCTGGTCATCCTTCTAGATAGCATTAATCGAAGCTAATCAACAACTGAATCAACACCTCATAATTGATTTAACATTCAACAACAACTCAACCCACATTCCATAATCGATTTAACACTTGTTAACAACTCAATCAATATTTTATAGTCTGTTTAATGTTTGTCAATAAAGCAATAATATATCATCCTCAAACAAATCATTTCAGAACAATAACATTTTCATCAACAACTCAATCAACATTTCATAGTCGGTTTAATATTCTTCAACAACGCAATAATATATCGTCTTCAAACAAGTCATTTCAGAACATTAACATTTTCATCAACAACTCAATCAACATTTCATGGTCGGTTTAATATTCATCACTACGCAATAATATATGATCCTTAAACAAGTCATTTCAGAACAATAACATTTTCATCAACAACTCAATAAACATTTCATGGTCGGTTTAAAATTCATCACAATGCAATAATATATCATCCTCAAACAGTAGTCGGTTTAATATTCGTCAACAATGCAATAATATATCATCCTTAAACAAGTCATTTTAGAACAATAACATTTTCATCAACAACTCAATCAACATTTCATGGTCGGTTTAATATTCATCACGACGCAATAATATATCATCCTCAAACAAGTCATTTCAGAACAATAACATTTTCATCAACAACTCAATCAACATTACATAGTCGGTTTAATATTCGTTAACAATGCAATAATATATCATCCTTAAACAAGTCATTTTAGAACAATAACATTTTCATCAACAACTCAATCAACATTTCATGGTTGGTTTAATATTCATCATGACGCAATAATATATCATCCTCAAACAAGTCATTTCAGAACAATAACATTTTCATCAACAACTCAATCAACATTACATAATAGGTTTAATATTCGTCAACAACACAATAACATATCGTCCTTAAACAAGTCATTTCAGAACATTAACATTTTCATCAACAACTCAATCAACATTTCATTTAATATTCATCAACAATGCAATAATATATCATCCTCAAACAGTCATTTTAGAACATTAACATTATACAAGAAAAAGGTGGAAACCACCTACCTGTTCCTCCCTGGGGTATCCTTACCCGGTTGAAGGTTTATCCCGGTCGCATCACCTAAGACATCAATGGTCACAAATAAGCACATTTGCATTCTGAAATCACATGACTCATCACCATACCTATTTCAAGAATCTAGATGTTCACTTTCAAGTGTTCCATATTTTAGACATTCATACAATGAAATTGTTACAAGCTTTTAAGTCATTTCTAACATGCGAGTCTATCACAGAAAATCGATAGCGAAAATTGATTCGCTGGCGACATAGAATTCAATAGTGAAAACTGAGTTGCTACAGACAACACAATTCGGCAGCGAAAACCGATTCGCTACACACAACACAATTCGACAGTGATAACAGATTCGCTGCAGACACCACAATTTGGCAGCAAAAACCAATTCGCTGCAGACAACACAATTCGACATAAATCGCTAGCGCATATAGGCTTCAGCTTACTTGGAAACCATTGATGAAATTTGAGTCGTTGTCGACTCAGAAATTGTCAATGCAACACATTTCTACGGCTGATGTTGACATCATCAGCATGCACAACCTAGTGCTGGCTAAAAAGTCATTGATGAAAACTGAGTTGTTGCTGACCCAAAATCATCAATGCGACATATTTCTATGGTTGATGCTGAAATCATTAACAAAATCTATGTTGCTGCCGATTCAGAAATTGGCAGTGATGATTAAGTCATTTATGGTCTTACACTTACCTACACCTGCATATTATCATATTTCTCACAAGTATAATCACAATCACAATTCACAATCGCACATGTCCATTCATCAAACAAACAAAATCGAAGCATTATATAGTGTAATTCATGTTTCAGCTGCAGCATGCTTCCAAGGTTTATTAATAACACAATTTGTAGAATATGTAGAATTTACATCATTAACATATGTACAATTTTTGTTTCAGTTTCATATGATCAAACAACTCTAACAAGGTCATCATCTTTGCATTTTATCTCTTTAACTCATATTCTGTCCAGCCCCCACTATGGCCGGCCATCCCTTCAAATTTATGCATTCAAAATTGTTCCTTTCCTTTGTTAAGTGTTCTGGAATTAGGTCCCCCTATTCAGCCTCGTTTTTATCCCTCTTTCTAATCTAGATTCCTTAACAGCTGGTGTAAGAATCTTAGGCCATTTGCTTAGGGTTTTATTCTTCCTTTTCAGTCCCAAAGTCATAAGAACAACGGAGAAGGGTTCTGGTTCATACCTCACGATTTTCAATAGCTTTAGGAAGGGATTTGGTGGTCTATTCATCTTTTTATGTCCAACATCTTCCTTCTTTCACCTGCTGTCCATCCAGCCCTTTAGGTTCTTTTTTCTCCCTTTTTCTCCTTGTCCAAACTGTGAGGTATCCTTCAGTTAAGAGATGAAATGAGTCTTACATCATGTTTTTTTTACAAGTTCCAAGTGTAGTTTCAGAGGAATCTCTTTCTTTTTCTATCCGGTTTTCTCTTCTTCTTTTCTTCTGCAGCTTAGCCAACTTGCAACACCCTTCCTTTTTCCGTGATTTTAGTCACTAACCTCACTCTCTAGGTCTCCTTTAGCTCACATATTTAATGGAGGGGGCATGCAGCTGGATTGGGTCTCATTTTCTGTGGAGAAAAGGTAGAGGAGCAAGAGCATGCAGCTGGACACATGCAGCTGCTGCAGCTGGTCTTTAGGAAAAGGAAGGGTCACCCTTTCTCTCTCCTTGTATTTATAGCTCCTATAAGTGTGCTAGGGGTGTTTGGCGGTTGTTCTACCTTATCCTTGTCCCTCATTAAGTTATCCCAGAACCTGTTTTGTCCCCTTCCTAAGGCCTCTCAAGAGTAAACCGATTTGGTCCTCTTAATTTTGTTTACCTTTTGTTCAAGTTTCTGTTGTGATTTACATTTTTTTTCTCCAAAGTTAGTCGGGTTTTACAAAATGCATGGATTTTTCAGTGCACCCAGCCATAGTTGACTCAGAAATCAGCATCAAAAAATGTGTTGCTACCGATGTAGAAATCGACAGCGACGATGGAGTTGTTTTTTGCTTTACTTTTTTTTTGTTGGTTGTTTACATTTTGTCCTCCTAATATAAATTTCATTGTTGAAATTATAGGGACTCGTATTGATAGTGCCTCCAAATTCTCAAAGTAATTACCACAATAATCAACTCCAGGTCATGTATCAAGTAATTCTCTACGTGATTTTTTAACTATCTTGACGCATAAGTGATCACTTCCCCATGTTACATCAATCATACCCAAGTCCTTTCTTGGAGGCATCATTACTAATTACAAAACCTTTGGTATTTGGAACGTAACAGTTTTAGTATAGCAATCCATCTGGCCTTGTACTTACTCAGCTAACATGCCTAGGATTATATCGAAATCATGTAATTCTAAGGGCATCAGGTTTACTTCTATTTTATACCCAATTTCTTATCGGAGTTCCAATTATGAACCTCTTTTTCTATTATTTAGGGGTACTTCTTCGGTTCGATTTAGTACCCGCTCTTCTTCAACTTCTGCGGTTCTTCCTCGCAAGGACTTAGATGCTTTTGCTAGAGCATGGAAAACAATATCATCCAATGGATCCTTATCCTGCCAATCTTAGGCACTTCAGCCTCTACTCCTCCTTTTTATGGAGGGTGGCTCGGTTCGTGCCCCTTGTCAAGTGCGCACCATCCTAAAATAGATCACAACAACATTATTTTCATCAATCCTCAGGATCCAAACCAGCCACTCTGATACCAACTGTAACGACTCGACTTCATAGCCAAAATCGATGGAATTTTTTTTTTGTAAGTCATTGGGTTCTCGATGCTTTTCACAATATCATTCTGTGAATTTATCAGTACATTTCATTCATTAAAAAGGCACAACCCATATAGGGTAAAGTAAATCAACATCCTATAAAAAGTGACAATACACATTCTCGCAATGGTGTTTAGGGTTTATCGTAACAGAATTCATCTTTTAGTGTAGTGCAATACCCTTGGGATTTCACAATACATCATTCTCATTAAAGAGAATATCATATGCATCCATTCACCACATCATGTTTACAAGATCATACTTTCGCATTCATATTCCATTATAATTTTCGATACAACTCTTTACAAAAGTGTTGAATGACAAATATTCAACTAGTTTGCTCGTTCTTATCAAACACATAACACCTGAAACATATTATTACGTAGCACCTTTCAAAGTATGTGAACCTGTGGAATGACTTTCCGACATACCTTGATTATGTGATGTCCCTGTTCCAAAACAACATGGATACATGAATTGTAAATAATCTAAACGTAATAATAAACTACTAGAAGGACATTATCATTACATTTCGTTATCAACTGAAGATAAGTACATTCTTTCATTTTCTTCTCATGTGCATTGTATAATCATTATTATTGTGCTAAATGTATTATTCTCACTCATATGCCCCAACCTCTCCATAGAAGTGGTGGAGCTGAAGTTTAATCATCGGACGAGATTAAATTACCTGACTTTAACCTGGTTATCCACCTTAGCCGAAGCCAACATCTAGACTCAGTCATTTGTCTCGGATGCCATTAGCTAAAACTAATCACAAAATCAAACGCGTCATCTCTTACGGATACCATTAACCGAAGCCAATCATCATAATCACCTCGGCCATCCATCTAGGATGCCATTAGCCAAAACTAATCATCAAATATAGCTCGATCATCCTTCTAGGATGTCATTAGCCGAAGCTAATCATCAATTACAACCTGGTCATCCTTTTTGGATGCCATTAACCAAAGCTAATAATTAATCATAGCCCGATCATCCATCTCATATGCCATTAGCCGAAGCTAATAATAAAAAATAGTCCAGTTATCCATTTTGGATGCCATTAGCCAAAGTTAACCATCAAACACAGCTCGGTCATCCTTCTAGGATGCCATTAGCCGAAGCTAATCATCAATCAGTGACATATTTTGTGCTGTTGATTTCTAGATCGGTAGCGACACAATTTCTACTACTAATTTCTGGATCAGAGCGACATAGTTTCTGCTATCGATTTCTGAATCGATAGTGACATATTTTTTCTATTGATTTCTAAATCAATAGCAACACTGTAAAACTCAAAAAAAATTAGTGTTGGATTGGCCTACCCTAGGGGAGAATTGGAATAGGAACCAACCTAGGATAACTCAAAAGAGGGATAAGAACCAAAGATATCCAACACCCAAACAGCCCCCTCTCATTTAAGAGGGGGTATAAATGCAAGGAAAGAGGGAGGGTGACCTTTCCTCTTCCCCAAATGGGTGGCCAGCAGCCTAAAACCTAAGAGAAAGAGGAGCCTAGAGGTCAGCTGGACAACAAGAGAGGGAAGGAAGAAAACCAAAAAGGAGAGGGAGAGTAGGCCACCCTAACCTGCATTAAACTTGTTAAATTCATGAGGTATGAACCTAATTCCATAACATTTAACAGAGGAAATGTACAATATTGAATGCAAAAAAAACTTAGAGAGGTGGGTGGCCATGGTGAGGGCTGGACATAACATAGATTAAAGGGATAAAATGCAAAGATGATGATCTTGTTAGAGTTGCTTAATTATGTGAAACAAAAACAAAATTATATATGTGTTAATGTCATGAATTCTACATATGTGGTTGAAGAACTTGTATGAAAATGTGCTAGTGGATGTTAAGTGCAAAAAATATGTGTTTGTAACCTTGAAAGCATGCTACAACTGAAACAGGAATGTAACGACAAATAATGTGTTGGAATTGAATTTGCATGTGTTCATGCTAAAATTGTATGATTCTGCTGGATCCAAAGAACGAATTATGGTGTCGGCAGCGAATCGGTTTTGTTGCCAAATTGTGTTTTCTGCAGTGAATTAGTTTTCGCTGTCGAATGGTGGTGGCTGCAGCAAATCAGGTTTCGCTTCCGAATGGTGTCGCCTGCAGCAAATCAGTTTTTTATGCTAAATTGTGTTGTCTGCAGTGAATTAGCGTTCGCTATGAAAAATTAGCATTCGCTACCGAAATTGTATGGTCTGCAGCAGTGTTGCCTACAACGAATCAGTTTTCGCTGCCGAAATTGTGTGGTCTTCAGCGGTGTTGCTTGCAGCAAATAAGTTTACGCTACCAAATTGTGTTGTCTGCAGCGAATGAGTTTTCGCTGCTGAATGGTGTTGCCTGCAGCGAATCAGTTTTTGCAGTTAAATAGTGTTGTTTGTAGCGAATTAGTGTTTGCTGCCGAAATGGTGTTCTCTATAGTGAATCAGAGTTCGCTGTTGAAATTGTATTGTTTGTAGCGAAGAAGTATTCGCTACTGAAATCATATTGGCTACAGTGAATCAGGTTTTGTTGCCAAATGGTGTTGTCTTCAATGAATCAGGTTTTGTTGCCAAATGCTGTTGTCTTCAATGAATCAGTTTTCGTTGTCGAATTGTGTTGTCCACAACGAATTAACATTCAGTGCAAAAATTGTGTTGTTTGTAGCGAGTGAGCATTCGCTGCCTAAATTGTGTTGTCCACAACGAATCAACATTCGTTGTCGAACTGGTGTTGTCGGCAACGAATGAGCGTTCACTGTAAAAATTGTGTTGTCCACAGCGAATTAACATTCGCTGCCGAAATGGTGTTGTTTGCAGCGAAGCAGTTTTCAGTGCTAAATTGTGTTGGCTGTAGCGAATTAGTTTTCGCTGTCAAAATTGTGTTCGCTACCGAAATGGTGTTGTCTCCAGCGAATCAGTGTTCGCTATCAAAATTGTGTTGTCTGCAGGAAAGTAGTGTTCGCTGTAAAAATTGTGTTTGCTACAACAAAGCAGTGTTCGCTGCCAAAATGGTGTTGTCTGCAGCGAATCAGAGTTCGCTCCCGAAATCGTGTTTTCTGTAGCAAAGCAGTGTTTGCTGCTAAAATTGTGTTGGCTGCAGCGAATTAGGTTTTGCTGCCAAATGGTGTTGCCTACAGTGAATCATTTTTTCGCTGTTGAATTGTGTTATCCGCAACGAATTAACATTCACTACAAAAATTGTGTTGTCTGTAGCGAAGGAGCATTCGCTGCCTAAATTGTGTTGTCCGCAGCGAATCAACATTCGCTGTTGAAATGGTGTTGTCAGCAACGAATGAGCGTTCGCTGCAAAAATTATGTTGTCCGTAGTGAATCAACATTCGCTGTCAAAATGGTGTTGTCTGCAGCGAAGCAGTTTTCGGTGCCGAATTGTGTTGGCTACAGCGAATCAGTTTTCACTTTCAAAATTGTGTTCCCTACAGCGAAGCAGTGTTTGCTACCGAAAGTCTGTTGTCTGCAGGGAATCAGTGTTCGCTGCCAAAATGGTGTTGTCTCCAACGAATCAGATTTCACTGTCAAAATTGTATTGTCTGCAACGAAGTAGTGTTCGTTGTCAAAATTGTGTTGTGTGCAATGAATCAAAGTTCGCTGCTGAAATTGTGTTGTCTACAGCGAATCAAAGTTCGCTGCCGAAATTATGTTGTCTGCAGCGAATTAGTGTTTGATGTTGAAATTATGTTGTCTATAGTGAATCACTATTCGCTGCCAAAATTGTGTTGTCTGTAGCGAATTAGCGTTTCCTATCAAAATGGTGTTATCTACAACGAATCAGTGTTTGCTGTTGAATTTCTATTGTCAGCCGCGAATCAGTTTTCGCTGACGATTATGGGTCACTAGCGAACCAGTTTTGGCTAACTAAATTCTGTAGCAGATTTAATTATCTAAAATGGCCCGGTTATTAAGATGATTGTTTTATGTGATTGTAATATGTGGAACAATGGAACATGAACTTGTGTATGCTTAAGCATGTGAAGTGATGAGTTGAGTGTGATTATTGAATACAAATGTATTGAATTGTGGCCATTGATGTTTTAAGTGGTGCATCTGGGATCACACCTTCGTCAAGAGAAGGACACCCTGCGGGTGGAACAAGTAGGTGATTTATTACGAAGAATCTACCATTGTATTATACTGAATGTTAATTGTCATGATTAGTTGTATGCGTATTACGAAATATCTATCATTGTATTATACTGAATGTTAATTGTCACGAATGGTTGTAAGAGTATTACAAAGGATTTGTCGTTGTATTATGTTGAAGGTTCTTTGTCACGAATGTTTATATGAGTATTGCGAAGGATCTATTATTATGCTATACCTAGTGCTACATTGTTTGGAATTTTTCTATGATTATTATGAGGGATCTATTGTTGTATTGTATTGAACATTAACTGTTATGAATGGTTGGATGAGTAATATGAAGGGTCTATTGTTGTGTTCTACTAAATGCTAAACAGTTATGGAATGTTTTTTTTTTGTATATTATAGAGTATTTATTATCGTGTTTATTGAATGTTAAACTATTACAAAACGTTTGTACGAGTATTACAAAGGGTCTACTATTATGTTATAGTGAGTGTCAAATTGTTATGAATCATTTGAATGAGCATTTCAAATGATATATTATCATGTTATAGTGATTTCATAAACCAGCTCTGGAACATTTTATTGATAAATGATTAGCTTTGGCTAATGGCATCTTAAGTGGATGACCAAGATTGAGAAATGATTAGCTTCGGCCAATGCATCCTAAGTGGATGCCCATGATTGACAAATAATTATCTCTGGCTAATGGCATCCTAAGTGGATGACCGAGACTGACAAATGTTTAGCTTTGGCTAATAGCATCCTAAGTGGATGATTGGGATGCATAAATGATTAGCTTCGGCTAATGGCATCCTAAGTGGATCACCGGGACTAACAAATAATTAGCTTCGGCTAATGGCATCCTAAGAGGATTGTTGGATTTTAGAGTTATGAGTTAGTTTCAAGAATTGATGCGCTTATGGGTACTATGTTTTGTATATACCAAGCATATGAAAGAACTATGATTTTTATGCTTTAAACAGAGAATAACGTTAGTTCGGTTAACAGTAATCGAGATGGATGATCGGGTTTGAGTATTGTAATTAGCCTCGGTAATTGATGAATTATTAAGGGTGGTATTTACATAAATAAGGAGCAATGAAATAATTATGCTCTTTAGATCCATGAATGAAATGTGATGTTAATATTTCTTTATTATGTTTTTAAATTACCTATAATGCTTGAAATTACCTTGTGTTGTAACAGGGACATCATACCAACATGGTGCGTAAGGAAATCCGCTTTGCAGCTTATACATTTTGGAAAGAACCATATATTTGCATGTTATGAGTAATATAAGTTCTGTGTGAACAAATGTATTAATCGCTCAAGTAGTTGTCTGACCCCTTTTGTAAAGACTTGTAACGTAAAAATTGAAATGGAACACGAATATGTATGTGCGAACATGTAGATATGATGTGTATGAATATACGTATGTGGTATTCTTCTTATGAGGATATTATGTTGTGAAATTACATGAGGTCAGGGTAACGAAAGTACTAGTTGTGTAACTTGCCGTTCGACACTCTTGTATGAACTTGTAATGATAACGAGACTAGAACATGGATGTGAATTTATGAATATGTCAATATGTTGTAGTGTAAACCTATGAGTATTAAATTATAAAATTATAGGCATGTGTATTGAGAATTCATCTTATAAGAATGTTGATTTACGTTATCCTACATGGACTGTGTTTTGTTAATGAATGAAATGAAATTATAAATCTGCAGAATGATATGGTGAAAAACATTCTTAACCTGATGACTTGTAAAAAAAATAAAATCCATCAATTTTCGCTTTGAAAAAGCTGGGCCGTTACATCGTCCATCTTGGAATCTTTTAGCCATAACAAATTGCAACGTCCAAACTCGGTCATTTGTCTCAGACGTCATTAACCAAAACTAATCACAAAAACCAACCCATCATCTCTTACAGATACGGTTAGCCGAAGCCAACCATCATAATCAACTCTGTTATCCATCTAGGATGCCATTAGCCAAAGCTAGTCGTCATATTTAACCCGACCATCCCACTAGGATGTCATTAACCGAGACTCATCATCTGCGCAGCCCGACCATCCATCTGAGATGCCATTAGTCAAAGCTAATCATCAATGCAACCTGACCATCTGTCTAGGATGTCATTAGCCATCAACACAACCCAACCATCCGTCCAGGATATCATTAGCTGAAGCTAATCATCAACGCAACTCTGTCATCCATCTAGGATGCCATTAGTCAAAACTAGTTAGTTGATTAAACTTGCCGAAAATGAAATGACATCAATTTGAATAGAATTTTTGTATGATTTGTTTGTTTGTCTAATATTACTCCAATCGAAAATGGAGAAATATAAAGAAAATATTGAGCAAGCCCACTACGATTCCAGCAAGGGATAATACCAATGTGCACCAACGCAAACATCATGATATCAAGATGCTTTTCGCCTTTGTCTCCACTGGTCTCCAAATATTGAGATAGCTTGCTATACAATTTGCTATTAATAATTAGTCTTTCCTTGTCTATCTTCTTCCTGGTCCCTTCCTTTTTCTCTCTATTTATTTATTGAGTTTCAAATTTTAAACACATAAATATAACCTAAAAGAAAGCTTCCGGCACTTTCATTCGATTCTAACGATAATTTTTTCGTGAACAAGAACACACCATGGCAGGACCGCTACCATTTCTCATTCACATATGCATCCATTGATTTTACTTTCACGTGGGTCTTATCTTTTCATTTTTTGGGTCTTTTTTATCTATTTATTTTCAGTTTTTCTATGATTTTATAAAATAAAAAATTCAAAAAATAACAAAATAAAAAATTTATTTCTTTAACATTTTATCCTCGCATCTCACTTTTATTTTGGCATGCATTTCATTTTGTTTAGGACAAGTAATTTTATGTTTTGAAATTATTAAGAAAAAAGACAAATGAAGCCTGAAAATATTCACTAACAAAAACACGCGCAGTCATCATCACTGAAATCATTCTAGTCCCACTCCCACGATTTTTTTTTTTTGTAAACCAGGATACACCATGGCTGGACCACTGCCATTTCTGATGGCAGTTGCACTAAAAATTTTGGCTAATGAAAATGAGCTCTGATAACCATGGGACCAGCAGGCGAATGAAGCCTGTAAATATTCACTAACAAAAACACGCGCAGTCATCATCACTGAAATCAAGTCTAGTCCCACTCCCATGATATTTTTTTTTGGTAAACCAGGATACACCATGGCTGGACCACTTCCATTTCTGATGGCAGTTGCACTAACAATTTTGGCTAATGAAAATGAGCTGTGATAACCATGGGACTGGCAGGCGAATGAAGTCTGAAAATATCTACTGCCATTTTGTGAAGGCTAATGAAAATGAGCTGTGATAACCATGTGACTGGCAGGCGAATGAAGTCTGAAAATATCTACTGCCATTTTGTGAACCAGAATAGCCATGGACTTATAATGATTTTCCCCAATGAAAATGAGTTGTGATAGCTATGGAACTGGTAGACGAATGAAGTCCGGAAATATCCACTGCTATTTCGTGAACCAGAACCGTAGTGTAATCACAATCACTTATGCTGAACTGGGCAAGCACGGCTCCTAACCATGATCAATTGTTCGATTTGATGAATTTGTATAGCATGGTCATGTAAGCAGCTTGTAAGTAACCAAGGCCGCCTAGAGCTAAAAGTTTCGTTGTGAATACTTGTGCTGCTGCTTATTATAGGGATTAATTTTCTTAATGATTCTTCTGGGTATGATAAGGAATTTGTCTGCGAATTATTTTTATAAAACAATCATCAACACATTTCTTTTTCTTCGTTATGATAACCATTTGCTTGCATTTTTTTTTAGATTTTGATTGTCGATTCGTAGGGAATAGAAAATTCAGAGAATGGAGATGATAAAACGCAATTTTGCATTCTTAGTAATGTTTTTTTAGTAATTTCTTCCTTTTTTGTTACTCAAATTATGCAATAAGATAACGG
>Ga0325411_1002791_pt1 | contig 19711 bp, 10 predicted proteins | sample PopdelMetagenome_13_FD_206181 | JGI IMG/M metagenome (GOLD analysis project Ga0325411, IMG submission 206181) | Populus deltoides microbial communities from Bellville, Georgia, United States - Xylem-PdIQD-R4 | ecosystem: Host-associated > Plants > Phyllosphere > Stem > Wood/Secondary xylem...
CATGAATTGCTCGAATAGCTTTTAGTCTTTTACGGGACATAATATTCTTGCTCATCAATTTCCAAGGTCGACAACTTTGAATGGCTGCTGGGGACAATTAGTATCAATTCGTCCATCGCATGGAATCCCACTCGGATTTTCATGCCATAAAAGTTAGTGTATTCTGTGGGCTGAGATTCTGAGTTTTCAAATTTATTAATTCCTTTGTTGCTCCAATTAACTGCACTAACATTTGTTATTTTTTTAATATTAAGTGGGAATTTGAGATGTTTTTGTATGTATTTTAAGAGTATGTTTTATTTGAAAAAATATAAAATTGATATTTTTTTAATGATTTTTTATGGTGTTGATGTGTTAATATAAAAAAATAAAAATATATATTTTAAAAGAAAAACACTTTTAATGACAAGGTATTGTATTTTTTTTTTAAGGGGGTATCCCCCATTAGTACACATTTGATTTTATAATATAATGAAAAGCAAATCATTCTCATAAAAATTAGATGGTATGTGAGAATTTTATTTTTCAAATTATAAACAAAGCATGACGAGAGAGTGATAAATTTAATTCATAGAATTCAGGTATGTCTTCAAATATCTACCTTTATCAACCTTTTTTCAAAAGCAAATATCTAACAAAATGGATTAAAAAACTGCAATTTGCAACGAGAGAGCGTCACCATTTTCTCTTTTCCAAAGCAGGAATGTGATGAGAGTCTGTATCTGTAAGAAATCGAAACGTGTATGACGGTGACGTAAACATGAATGGGAATACCAAGAACTCCAATACTGGTCGATGGGAGACACGAGGGAGAGATGCTTAAGATCTTGACAAGTGTCTGTCAACTAGTTGATCCAACGGTCATGATACGATATGTGGGGTCCAGTTATAAATGTCTCCTTTAATGTGACAGCCTACTTGGGGTGTAAAGCATTTTATCCATATAGTGATTTGCACCTGAAAAGGGAAATGTTCTCACTTGCTCTTGGTGGAAAGTGGTGTGCACCCAGCTTCCATAGTCATATCTTGGTAGATCACAACTTTCATAATAAATTGGATATTGTTGATTGATCTGAATCCCATGATGTTATATTAGGAGGATATGTGCTTGTTGTGGATGTTGAGTAGATTTCATTTCTTATAAAAATATGATTTTTTCGCATTTGAAATGTATAAATACTTGTTTTAAATAGTTATTCAATTTAATTGGGTATTCAATTACAGTTTTACTTAATTTATGATTCAAATGAAAAAATGTTGAGCTAAAATACTCACTCAAAATATCATTTACTAAATTAAGCGGTATGATTAGATTGAATAATTTCTTAATAAATAAAAACCCATCCGCCCCGCTAGTGAACCTTCAATGTTTGTTTAATTATTTTTTTTATATATAGGTAGGATATATAGTTGAGCTCGTGAAATGATATCTAGTTTACTTGAAAAAATCATATTCTTAAAATTCATTTCTTTCTTAGAAACTACTTGGATCAAATTACTTTTTTTTTCTCCACTTTCATCCACACAATACCATGAAATGAAGAGGGAAGGAGTAAGATAATGTTGGGAGTAAGAACTAAGAAGTGATGGTTGGGAATCACATGCCATGAGAGACTGAAAGAAGAGTTTGAATGGATTAGCTTCCAAACAAGTGTTTGTGGGGCCCAAAATGACAAGTTGGGGGCAACTTTTGAACGGTCGGGAAAAATTAGGCAACAGTCCATGAGGGGAAGCTTTTGCCCAAGAAGAGCAAGATTACTCTTAGTGGGGGGGGAAGGAAAGAGATAAGAGCAGCAGCTTGCATCGATCATCTTCATTAGAAAATAGGAAAATTTGCGGTGGAAGCAACTTGCTTTGTTGATAGTTACTCTTTACTTTTTGGATGGAGATTTGCAATTAAGTATTATTGCCCACGTTTTAGGGTTCCTTGCACATGCAAACTTTGAGTCTTCACAATCAGATGGTCTTTTCCGTAGTCTCAAGATGGCAGCCATGTTATTGATTGCTCAAATGGCATGCAAAGCTGTATTCATAGTAGAAACAGCTCATGATGGGAGGGCAAAATCTCGGCCAAAAACAGTTGGAACATTGACATTTGGTATCTCTTTAGGTTTAGTAGGCAGGCAGGCATTTTCTTTATCTTGGAATAGTCGCATGGAATTAACAATGTAATCGCATGACAAGATTACGAGAGAAAAAACACTCATCTCTCTACATTTACAGGTTTAAAACACTACGTGATTAGGATTCGGAAAGGCACGCCAGCACGAATTCTTGGTATAGCAGCAACTGTGGCCTGGATGAGGACCAATTCTTCACAGGCCATTAGCCCATATTAGAGGACTACGTCGGCCTTCTGCTGAAAAGAATATCGTGATGAAGGACTACTGCAGATAAACTGAGCTCAAGTCTGGGATCAAATCAGAGACAAGTGAAGACCCAAAGCTAATCTGGGCCAAATCTTCTCTCTTATGTTTTAAAAATGGATGAGGAGATAGCTTGATCATTCATCTGGGGAAAACAAAACATTAATCTCGGGACCAATTACAGATTTTAGGAGTTCGGGAATGTAATAATTATTGTTTTTTAAAGTATATTTTGTTAATATTTTTTTATTTTAAAAACATTATTTTTAATATTTACATATTGATAGAAAACACAAAAAAATAATTAATCTCAAAGAAACACAAGAATAAATAGACGCAAGCTTATTTTAAGAAAAGCCAGTGATTCAGAGGAAGGGATTTGGGACTTCAGACAATCAAATGCCCACCACATAAACCAACCCAGCCTCAATTCAAGGGGCATCGTCAGATGGATACATCTAGTTATCTACTATTCTAGGACCAGAGTTGACAAATTCAAGGGCATAGTTAATGGGCTTTGATATTCGAGGGTGCAATATGGACAGGCAAACCAAGCGATCATTTCCATCGTATCACAAGGGGAAAAACAACAAAGACGACCAGCTATGGTCCTTCATAACCCAATATCATGCCCTGTGCCGTGGGGGACACATTCAAGCAAAATCGGTAGATGACATTTGCATAACTTCTAGGTGAAAACGCATCCACACAACCATACAACATAAGCCATCGAAGCAAAGGCACAAGCAACAAGTCTAGCATAAATGGTTTCTATCTAGTTCATAAAACCAGCAACAAGCGTACACCGAGTTTCCACATAGAATTTGAAAGCACAAGACTACAAACTGGACCCTGCATTACAAGTTGCATTTCGCCTACTGCAATAGTTGAGATAGAAAAGGCGGGCAGGCTTATACGGAGATTGTCAACCTAGTTTCACCAAAATGACAAACCGAGAGAAGCAAGGAGGACGCTTCAGGCCCATCAGGATCAAGCATCATTCATCAGCTGGGGGTGATTGGCTGCAACATTGTAAGAATATTGAGTAATGAAAAACATGTGGGATAGATACATTAGATCAGCAAATCAAAAGCACAGTATTAAGAAACAAACCTGTGGTATCTCTCCCGCAGGGGGCTTTCAGCTCCTCCATTTGGACTGTCCCTCTCATCAGGAATGGAGCTCGGGCTTCTTAGTTGACCATTTTCAGGGCTATCTCCATCTCTTTCAGTGGGGCTTCGGCTGGAACCACGTCCATTGTCTGGGTTAGGCCTTTCTCTTCCATATGGACTATGGCTGGAACCACGACCATGGCCTTGGTTAGACCTTTCTCTTCGATATGGACTACGGCTTGGACCACGACCATTTTCAGGGCTAATCCTTTCTTCCCTTTGATAAGGACTATCACTGGGGCCATGACCATTGACAGGACTAGCCTTGTCCCTGCGGTAAGGACTACCATTGACAGGACTAGCCTTGTCCCTGCGATAAGGACTACGGCTGGGGCCATGGCCATGATCACTGCCAGCCCTCTCTCTCCTATAAGGACTACGGCTTGTGCCCCGGCCATAGTCAGGGCTAGCCCTATCTCTCCTATAGGGGCTAGGGCTGCGGCGACGACCATAATCTGGGCTACCCCTCTCCTTGCGATATGGACTAGGGCCACGGCCGTAATCAGGGCTTCCCCTCTCTCTCCGGTAAGGACTTGGAGAGCGCCTCCTATCATGTCCTCGCCTATCTGGTGACCTATCACGACTTCTATCAGGACTGTATCCATCTTTCCTTTCATCATCATCTCGAACTGCATATTCCACTGAAATCACTCGATCCAGCAGCTTGCTGCATAAAAAACAAAAGTACAAATCAGCAAGTGAGCTGCTGCATTTGAACAAGAAATCAGAAGGATCCACTGCATATCCAACCCAAGAACTCTGGATGGCTGGTGGTCAGTGTGGTTTTCAACAGTTTGACAGGAAAAGTGTGGTTACACTGCTGAGAAATAGGGTAAGAGAAGTTTATGAATAGGAAAAGCACCATTTACAAAAGAAACGGGATAAGAGAAGTTCGCCAATATAAAAGGAAAATTAACCTTAAGTTTGTGGCGTCCAGTGCTTTGGTGGCATCCTCTTGTGCTTCATACTGAACAAATGCAAAATTTCTTCTTATCCTTACGCTCACTATCCTCCCATAAGGTTCAAAGTGCCTCTCCAAATCCTTGGTCCTTGTATGATGTGGATCAAAGTTGATAACAAATAGCGTCTTAGAAGGCCTTGTATTAGTTGATCTTCTTGATGTGCCACCAGGCCTTCTAATCCCACGTTCTTGCTACAAAATTAGTAACAATTACAGCAAGTCAGTTCATGAAAGATGCATAACTTGAGCACATAGAAGAAAAGGCAAAAAATACATCCATGAGAATCGTAACATGTTACCTTTGTCCATTCAACACGAAGTCTGCGGCCCTTGCGACCAAATTCTACACGATCAAGTCCTCGAATAGCATCCTCAGCATCTCTCTCATCTTCCATATAGATAAAAGCGAATCCTGTATCCAAGTACAGCAAAAAGACACTCAGTAAAATATAATACTGTCATGTTCCCTGAAAGGATTCTTTCATAATCAGATGGAATTTCTTCTTCAGCAGCGCACAAACCAGCTAAACCCCAACCCTTGAATAAAATTTGGCAACCTTCCTGAAATCTATAAACTAAGTGACCAGTAGAAGTAGCAACCGACCTTGTGTGAGATGAACTAAGTGATGTCAAGGAACTAGAATCCAAATGTGGATGTCTCATGGTGGGTCAATGAAAATAGAGTGCCTTCTCCATCTATTCTGCTGCCTCTGCTGTGAGGTTGACAATGTTTCAATGTTGAAACATGTCTGGAATTGAAGGCTGGGCAAAAGTCATGAGAAATGAAAGGCAATGGTGTCTGAGGAAAATTGGCATGGTTCTGCCATTGCGGATGAGAGTGACTCTTCTTGAAAACAAGAAGATGCTTATCACAGGAAAGGAACAGAATTCTGAACAGCCATCCATTAGCCGGGGAGAGTATGGATTTTCCAAGACAATCCTGCGCCAAAGAAAATGTTGAGTATGGGGGTTTATGCTTCAAAAAAATGCTGGTCTTTTTTCATTAATAAATCCTGAACCCCCACTAAAACTCAACAAAGGATGACGGCTTCCAGTGAGTCCATAGGCTGACAAATGTCTCAATCATGCTGTTGCACTACTGGTATGACGGGAAAGTGCAGGCTGACGAATGTCTCAATCATGCTGTTGCACTACTGGTATGAAGGGAAAGTGCCACTCGTAAGCTTAGGAGCCTGACCCCCACTGACTTGGATGGTTGTTGTAGGACTTGCCGATTTGTTCCAGAACGGTGCATGCATAATTTTTAAATGATGTTTTCCACATCCAGTGGAGATGCCTTAAAACATTATTCTCTTATTAGCTTATTTTAAGATTAAATATGCTTTGTCTGCAAAGATACAAATCAATTATTTTGATGATAAAAATTAAAACCTCTGGCAGATGGATGCCAACCATCTCTTACCCTACCATACATGGTAAGTAATTCAGTAATGGTTCTGTTGACGTCTTTGCTCACAACAAAAATAACAGCAGTGACAAGAGTTAACTTCATTAGCACCATGTCTACCTCTACAACTTCTCGAGCTGCCCTGACACGTCTTTTTTCCATTCGAGTGGAACAGAATCATATGCTATATCAACTAATACCATCATAGCATCAATTCAATTATACTTTTAAGTTTATTTTTTTCATATTTAAAAAACATTTAAATAAAACCTTCTCAATACTTCACCCAAGAATTCACTATTCAATTTTAGTCCAAAAGGGAAAATACATTTTCTTCATTGCACTTAAATAAAAAGATCTCTTTATATAACACAAACAACCTTCACAATTCCCACAGTTATCAATTTTACTATAAAAATCAAAAACTGTAAAATAACTAGCCACATGATAAACCTTTTGTGGAAAAAAAGCTACGACAAAAGCTAATGGAAACAACTTTACAGACTTAATAGCCAGTGAGGAAAGAACATAAGCTTACCAGACTTCATATCCACCCGTTCAACTCTCCCGTATCGTTTGAAAAGCCGTTCCAGCTCAGTCTGTCTTGCATCATACTCAAAGTTCCCACAAAAGATTGGCCTCATTCTGCATGGCCACGGACATTTCACATATATGAGATAAATACTACAAAATCACTTCAATCAAATGCTATAGCAAACTTATGCTCCAATAAACAACATATTATAACTCTAACATCATTAATTTATAATGGGTTCCTTGCAAAACATTGAAAAAGTCAAGTTTTATTCCCAAACACTACAACTTTTAAGTTTATTTCATTATTTTGTAGGATAACCATGCCTTTAACCACCTTAGAAATTATGGGTCTCCATTTTCAAATATAAAGTCTTGATTTTTTTTTTTTAAATCACACATTTTCAACGAGTTTCAAAGGCTGTTTCAGACTTAACTAGGGTTCTTCAACAAACCCTAAGAAAAAGTACCAAAATTTATGATACTCAACAATCAACAAGAAAATAGATAACAAATCATAATCAGATCCACAAGATCAAACCCTAAATAACAGATCTACAATAATGACAACCAGATCTACCGCGCGCAGAAAAAAGATCAAATTTTAAGCCAAGTTTCCAGGAAACCAAGAAAAATAAACATTTTCTCGCGCTTTCTCGGTAACCAACGGTAAATCATTGATTGATTTGATTTTGATTACCTGTTGAAATCGGCGATTTTGTCGAAATGAAGCTTTGATTGAAACCCTAGTTTGAAAGAGTCAACAGAACAACAGCGTTTTTGTCTGTTAAAGAGATATTTTCTTTCAAGACAAAGAAAGCTTGCGAGTGTAATAAATAGGCGGAGAAAGATATAATGAGTTTGATGTTTAGCAAACTGGTCCTTATTGTTTTTGTTAATTGAAAAGTAGGTCCTAGAAGTTTTGACAAATCTAAGAAAATAAATAATCCCTCACGTGCAAAATTAGGATACAATATATTTTGATCCCGTATTAGATATTTCTTTCTTTTCTTTTTTGTTTTAAACATGAGGATAGTTGTGAAACTCTTTTCTTTTTTCTTTTTTCTTTTTTTTTCTTTTAAACTCAATCGGAAATTGATCCAAGTAAGTAACTGGCTCATTAAATTATCGAGATAACTTAAGAGTTATTGGTCAATTATTTTATTAAAATTTTGTTGTTTATTCTTTAAAATAATTTTTTATATTAAAATTATTAGGTTTTATCGAGTCAACTAAATTACTAAGAAATTGAATGAATCAATTAAGTTTTATTATATCAATATCTAATTTATTTTAATTAAAAACTAACTCAAATTAGACTCTAAGTTTTTAGTTTTTTAATTAACATGTTAAATTAAATCGAGTTTAGTTATTATAGATATAAATATATCTTGGATCATTTATCTATGATTGATTTTTATCATTTAGAAATGTTTTGTAAAAAGCTAGATACATTACTTATTTATGTGTTGTTTGAGATAATATAGCAGAATAGCTATGATAGATTAGAAGGTAAAAATATATTGGGTTTTCTTGCTACAAAATATACTTGGATTATAATATATAAAGTAAAATACATTGTGAATCCCTTTAAAAGACATGTGGATGGTTCTCGTGTTTTTTTCATCCCTTTTTTTTCTTTTTTAGTTTTTATTGGATCAAAATATAGGTCAATTTAGACTAATTTATTAACTAATGGTGAAGTTGAAGAAAGAGAACTAATGTGAAAACAATGAAAAGAAAATAGATGGCTTATTTGAACTTTGAGGTGAAATGCATATTTTGCCCTGAGAAAAATCAAGAAAAAAATGTTGCTAATGGTAATTTAGTAATTTCACAATGATTCAATTTTCATTCTAAAAATTAAAGGGGGCATTTATGTCTTTTTATCTTAATAATATATAGTTAAATGACTCTTATACTCCTGTATTCATAGTTTTTTAAACTTATATTCAAGGGTATTTTTTTTTTAATCTTTGATGAATAATAAAATGACTTGCATGTCATTAGGATTGGATTTTTTTATATTCAGGGCATTTTTATATTTTCACTTAAGCTTTTTTTGTGTAATTCAATAGCTTACATTCAAGTTGGTTTAAGGGCAATTATGTAATTTAACATATACAAATACTATTAAAAAACAATTTTTGACTTGCGCATTACACGCATCAGCACATGGACAGGCCTTACACCCTTCGGGTAATGCGTGCGGGGCTTTCTAGTGGTCAAGCATTGCTTTCCACAACAATATTTGAATCATCTCGATGTCGCCTCAATGTAGAGGCGATGCGTGTGGCTAAAGATCATTCGGTTTGAAACTAGCGACCTTTTTTTTTCCCTTTCCCCTCTTGATTTTCACATTTACCCCTTCCAAATCTCAAAGCCCTTCAATTTTTATTCCCTTCAAATTTTGTCTTTATTCTCTTGATTACTATTTGTTTTATTTGCAATAATTTATAAAATTGAAATTTTTTTTCAATTTCACCCCGTTCATTTTTTTCATCTTTTAAATCTAGTCTTCATTCTTTTGATTGCTGTTTATTTTATTTGAGATCATTTTAAAAAATGATTTTTTTACAATTTCATCATCCTTTGTTTTTTTCTGTCAAATTTAATTCACATTCTTTTGATTGTTATTTTTTTCACTTTGGTAATTTCTTAAAATTATTATTTTTTATTTCATCCTTCAACATTAAATTGATTTAAAATTAAGCTTCTTAATGGAGTCCAAATCTAAGATTTCATGAATTACAAGTTTTAGAAATTAACTTAGATTTAAAAGGGTCGCTTGGGTCATCTTAGTTTTTTTAAATTGATTTTATTTTTTAATTTCATCATTTAATATTGAGTTGTTTTTTAGTTGAACTCCATAGTTTTATTCAATTCACTTTCGTTAATGATTTTTTGTAATCTTTTATTGGCATGAATAATTGTTTAATTAAATAAAACACTTATTCTAAAAAACAAATTTATTAAATATGACTCAGTACATGGCCCGAGTTGAGAGGTTAAAAATCTTAATCTTAATTATCTCTTGATCAAATATCAATTTAATTAATTAGATATGCATATAAACATTTCAATTTAATATTGGAATTTTTTTTATATCTAAAAACAAGTTGGAAAAGCTTGTACATTTATTTATTTTTTATTGAACAAAAAACAATTATTTGACCTGTGAAGAAACGCGAGTTAAATAACCAGTTTAATTCTGCACAATGATGATTTCCTTAAAAAAGAAGAAGGAAAGTTAGTGATCGTTTGAGGTTTTGTTTTCACAAGAGTTTCAATAAAATTTGATTTGTTTTTAAATTAACTATATTTTTAATTTTGTATCGTTTTAATGTGTTGACGTTAAAAATAAAAAAAATATTATTTTAATATATTTTCAATTAAAAAATATTTTAAAAAACAATCTTAACAATATTCTCAAACTCTCTATATCCATGTTTAACCGATTGGCTTGTAAATTTTAGGTGTTCATGGCATGGAGCAAACATTAGTGTTCAAATCCCAACAATTCCCTCTTTTTTTGGCTTTTTAAAAACATATTCTGAATTTATAGTTGTATGGCTTATACCTAATCATAATAGCATTTAATTACTGTTTTAAAATAAAAACAATATAAATATAAATATATTTGATTAAAAATACAAGAATATAAAATAAATATATATCAGAAACAATTTTAAGATGATTTTATGTAATTTTAAACTATACAAACTTTCAAGATTTTCAAAATATTTGATTGGTAATGTGAGATTTGCTCTCTACCGTTTTCCTTTTTTTCCAGCTTGGATGAGTTGTATTATAATAACCTCTTTTTTCTTACATGTGAGGTTTGAATTTTCGTGTTTTTTTTAGGATCAAAATCAAGTTGCCCTAACCCATCAGTTAAGGCCCAGCCCATTGAGTTTTGGGTTTAGTTCTACTGACAACATGGGTTTCCGAGTCATCTATGCTGTCCTAACTTGCACCATGAAGAGAGGGAATTGCTCGAGGCACATTAAAAAGAAAGAGATAAGGAATTCATGATTGGCTAGTCTTATTAAATATTTTAGAGCAACAACTTTACATAAAGTGAGAAGAAATATTAGTGGAATGGTTAAAATGGTCAGCTGCATTGTCTTGTTCCAGCAAGAAATTATTGAAGCTGGCTTCTTCTTCATTTTCTTGAATTTGAGCAGGTTCTTGTGCTAGAGAATCGAGAACTGCGATTTCAGCTCTTGTTTTGTCTAGTTGGCTTTCTACACTGTGAATTTGTTGGTGTAGAAAAGAGATAATCCCAACACAGCCATAGACAGGGTCTCGAGTTCTGCATTGTGCCTCATAATGCAAAGAGTTTGCTGCTTCAGCTCTTAAATGTTCTGGGAGTTGCTACAAATAACCAAAAGGAAAGTATAAGATATTAAAATCTGAAATTCTTTTGGAAGAGTGAATGCCTTTTAATATAATTAAAACCAATTAATTAATTGCTTGAATTTGATGTCAAATTTCTCATACACTTGAAGTCACCATATTCTCTTGAAAAAAGTTTTCTGGCCTGATGGGGGAATTAGTCCTATTTCGAGAGAATGAGAGAATTTACAAGTAAATAATCCAACTCTAAGTTGCTAAAAAAATATTGTTTTATTATAGAATAAAGAGAGAAAAAAAGGGATAGATTATATTGTTATGTTTATTATTTTTTTAAAAAAAATCATCATTAAATAGCCAAGATTTCTCAGTAAACTCATTTGGGACAAACTGCATTATTAAATATGGTGCGTGAAGATAGCTTTTCTCTATTTTATTCTCTCCTATATGGCTTGAGTGCAAATGATAATGAAACTACTTGTAGTTAATTAACTAATTATATTTAAGCACTAAAAGGAATGAAAATATATGTGGTGGATATGATGTATATTTGTCAAAGATCAACAATACCTGGAGCATTTTTGCAACATTACTGGCACCATGGATTCTGTGAACGCAAGCAAATCTTCGAGGATTATTAGAAGTAAAATAAGGCGAGAAAATGCAATCTGAAGGACATCTCCTTCTCAAATACTTGCAAGCTGCACAACGACCAGAAATCATTCTCAAAATCTAAAGAAAATCTAATGAAAAGAATTCAAAGATTCTCTCAATCTTTCTTGCTCTTGAAGAAGAAATCCAATTAAGATTTTCAATGTCCTATGTTAAATATAAGAGAGCCATCATGTCTTAGAGGTAAAACTAGCCACAAAGATTTTTCAAACGGCTACATTTTTCGAAATTGAGGTTGAAGAAGGAAAGTTGATGAGAATGGAATTATATTTTAAATTTTGGAGAGAATTAAGGATGGCGAGAGTGGACTTATGATCGAAGGCTTTGTTTCCTCTTCCATGCATGCAATCGCTTGCCAAAAAGATATAAAAGTCTAGCCGTTCCTTTTTTATAAGAAATATAATTATGATTGAAAAGTCTTGGGTTATAGTTCAGGCTGCATAACATATATACTTTTTTTAAGTGAGAAAAAAAAAATTTGCTCGGTTGAGATGGAAATATTTATAAAGAAATGTGCGTCTCTAGTCGCACTTCCGTGAGCTTCTGCGAGCGTCTCCTTCGTTTTTGGCAGCGGTTGGACCAGCCAAGCACCCCCTTTAAAATTAGAAAAGCATGAACATGTAACTGTTGCCAGCCATGGATATATATATATGGTATTCAATAACAAGATAAAGGAGTTTAAAAACATTCATACCACACAAATTTCCATATATATATATATATGGATAGCACACTCGCTTATTCACTAGATATGAAAACAAACACTAGAAAGTAAACCAAGTCTTTGCATAGAAATTGCAACAACAATGGCCAAGTCACAGCCACACAGAATCAAACTAGAAATCCAATCATCTAAAACCAAATTATTTATAATTCTGACATTGAAAAAAAAAATAGACATGAGAATAAGAGAGAGATTCTAAATATTTTTATTACTTTTAATGAGTTATAGATTTTGAATAATAGGATGTTATTGATTACTATAAAATTTCTCGATCCTTGCAAGGTTGCTAATCCACTGGGAGGGACTCATTTCCAAATAAAGATTCCAAGAAATCATCATCCCAAACCTGAAATATTCAAAATAAAAACTTATTAGGAGAGCCATAGAGTTATTTATGTGCTTGGATGCATGTTTTCGGATGTGTGTATGTGTTTGTTGTTGCTGACATGCCTGATTCCCTGTGTGTCCATCGTCATCTGGATAAAGGCTACTGAGCTCAGAATCCATGAGGTCACCATTTTCTTTTTGCTGCAAAGCATATGGATGTAAGCAAAAGGTTAATTGTTGGATATTGTAAATACTATTGAAAGTATGAGAGCAGGGATATTGGTATGTCTTACACTTGCCTGATTAAAGTTAGGAAAATACCCGTCCATTGAACTGGCATGGCCTCCGAAGAAGGGATTCATAGCTTCTTCTCCACTTTGAACCTACACAAAATAGGAATGATCGATATATATAAGCTTTTCATAAGCATTTATAGTTCTACGTATATCATGTATAATAAGAAGTAGGACATGTCCATACCTGGCTAGAAGGTTGTTCATTCCACGGAGTATTGTCATCAATATGAAGTGAGTTAAGGAAGTCTGGATGCAAGAGGTCATGCAAGGGAGTGCTCACTTGATCAACACCTCGTGGCTGCATACAAAGTAAGAATGAGTTGAAAATTTGATCAAAATATTTTGTTGCTAAGAAACAAAGAAGGTATAAAAAACAAAGATCTTCGTATACCTGATGAGCAGTTAAATTGTTGGTAGGCTCCAAAAGCATATCGCTAAAATTTAGTTCACCTTGACCAAATTGTTGCTGCTGATTGTAATTTCCACCGAAGATAGGAGGACTATTGTTCATTAGGCCAAATGCAAAGTCATTTTGCCCTCCATTCCCAAGACCAAGTTGTTGTTGTTGTTGTGGTGGCGGCGGCGGCGGCAGCAGCATAGGAGTATTCCCTTGATAAACAGTACTAGTGAATAATGTTGGTGGGAATTGGTTTGCACTCTCAATACTAGCCGGAAAAGACCCTCTTTGAGCCAAATAGCTTGATGATGCAATATTCATGTTGCCATTGTGAGTCCAATTCATCAAGCCACAATTACCACCGTTACCAGAACCATTTGATAGTTTATTCTTACAGACTTGCAGTTGGCCTGCTCCAATGAGTTGTCCATCGGTATTCACTCGAATTCCAGCATAATTATTATTGGTATTCAAGGAATTGTTGTTGTTTCCAACATTCCCGACTCCTGACCTGTAGTTGATAGCTTGAACTCCAACGGAACCAAATTTGTTATGTTCTGAGCTATCAAAATTCTGAAGATTTGATCTTACTTGATTTTGTGGTTGGTATATTTGCATTGGACTTTTGCCACGGGTGAGGCCATTAGGGACACTTTCACGAGAGGGAGGGTTTGTTCCTGTATTATTATTCGATTCCAAACCTGATCTTTTTTTATTGGCTTGATTAGCATTGCCAAATGTTAGCTGCTGAAACCCTGTTGGATTGCCAAATGAACGAGACTGCTTGTAGGGTGATTGAAGTGCGGAGTAGTTGTTTGGAGCTTGCTGGTTTGGAGAGTGCAAGCTCCCAAAATTGGAACCACCATCAGGAGTTGGAATGGTATTCCCTCCAAAACCTGCTTGAACAGATGCTCTTAATACTTGTTGTTGTCTTGAAAATTGTGAATACTCTTGCTGGAAATTTTTGAGCATCAATGAGGGTTGGCTAGATGCAAAGTTTGACTTAAGAGCCCGTCCTGACAAGTTCTTTGATGAACTGGCACCTCTTTCTGCAACCTTCTTTAGGAAGATACGATACTTCTGCGAAATGTTAGTTTATTGTGTCAATGAACAAATTACTGCAATAGCATAAAATTATGATTAATTGATGATGATGTTGGTCCAAATTCGCTTTATATATAGCTGATCATTCAAGAGGTATATATTGTTTAATCCTCGACTCTTACCCGATGTGACATATTAACTAATTAACCAAGAAGCAAAACACTAGTAGAAAATTGAAAAACAACAACGAATTGCCAGCGGAAAACGTTCCGTCCCTAATTTCCAACAAAAATTGCGATGAAGAATTTTCATCAGCAATTTTTTGACAGAAACAATGACGGCGCGCTTCATCTGTAATTACTGACGGAATCGTCGATAAAATTAAAATTAAAATCGGTAATTAATTACTGATGAAATATCCAACAAAATCTAGATAGTGCATTTTATTTCCTTGGCGCTAATATTTTATAGACCTTTCCATCGGGAACTTATAATACCAACAAATAACAAATCCTTGATAAAACTTCTTCTAGTGATGTGTTTCCATTGGTGATGCATGTAAATGGCCGACGAAATGGTATTTACTTGCCAATAAAATATTCCGTCGATATTTTTTAATTTTCTAATGATAATTAATGAATCGTATCCTAATTACAACATATTGTATACAACTAGAATCTTAAATAAAATGGATAATATATAATTTAGAAGTCTTTTAGCTTAGTTAAATTAATTGAGAAGCATGATTTAAGGGTAAAACATGCAAATATATATAGTACTCTAGATAAACACAAACCTGTAAGTGGCTGGCAACATTTTCTCTTGACAGCCCTGGCACACTCATGAATTCAAGAATTCTTTTTGGAACAGCCTCTAAATAATTTTGAACATAGAAAGATCATGATCAAAAATCAATTTGGCAAGTAAAAAGTCCAATAGATGCAAAAAAAAAAAAAGCTTCAAGAAGATTTTGCTTACTGTCGAGCCCTATGTGGTTTATAGCTTGCAAAAACCGACTGTGAAGTGAATTTGTCCAAACCACCTTAGGTTTTTTTGGGGCAAGCTGGCTATCTACTTCTTGATCTTCCTTTGTCCTCTTTCTGTTTTTATTTATTCTATCTTTTTCATTGCATATTTTGTTATTGGTGGATTTTGCAGAACTCACTTCGTCAACAGATATTTTCTGATCAAATACTGTCGAAGACGATGATTCTTGACTGCCTCCTACTTCCTTTATTGAAAGGGAGTACTTACCTGTTTTAGTTGCAACTGCATATTGCCATACATTCTTGAGATCATCCTTGTTAATTGGCTTCACTATATAAAACGCAGCACCCCCCTCTAAAGTTCTTAATATGACCTTTTCACTATCATCTGATGACATTACTGCATTAGAAGAAATTAGAAAAGCATCGATAAAAAAAACTAGAAAACCTAGTGTCAAGATCCATAATGTGAATGAAACTCTATTTGAAAAGTGAGGAACTTTGCACTAAACAATTTGTGATTTATATGGTAACTAATGAGATGCGGGGTGTTGTTAAAACCATAGTTATAATACTTATTGATCTGAATTTACCTCCAAAACATCGATTAAGATTTATTAGGTCAACTTAGAATTAAAAATAAATAGGATTATAAAAATTAAAAAAAAAATCCTTAAAATTTACACAGCTAAATCTCATCCGGATTTGGCTGACTTAACTAAATCGCAGATTAACCTATCAAATCATTCAAGTTTGATGAGATTAACTTTGAAAATAATTTAAAAAAATGACTTAGGTCAATATTCTTCTAGTCATCAAACCAACCCACATGACTAGGTTAGGTTTAATAACTATGATCAAAACACAACAATAAAAATGAAAGAGGAATGATATACAGTTCAAATCATAGTTATAAAACTCGGTTCGAAACAAAGCTCGGGTCACGGGTTGAAAGGGTCGATCCTGGTTGACCCTAGAAAATTTTTTTAAAAAAAATCAAAATGATATTGTTGTGATTTAAAAAAAAAAAAAAGGTTGATAACTGAGTTTTGGCAATTAGGTTTTACTCTGAGTTGACCTGGTTTTGAACTGAGTCAATATCTCAACCTAGCTATTTTTCCTTCAACTTGGACTGATTCAGATCCCAAGTCGACATGTCGAGCCCGATCAGAATTTTATAACTATGGTTAAAATGCACTTACTAATCACAGGAAGCTTGAATTCTTCATCCACTTGTTGTCGTAGCTCCATGCCATTCATCTCAGGCATATGAAGGTCAGTGACAACTAAGTCAAACAGACCCTTTTTCAGTCGAAGAGTTGATAAAGCATCAAATGGGTTCTTAACTGTGACAACGAAAAGTTCTAGCTTGCGATTTTCTGTCAACAAACAAGATAACATCATAAGAATAATTATAAATGATACTAGAAAAGCTAATGGTTTAAGAAAATAAAAAATAAAGGCTTGAATGCATTGAAAGAGATCAAATTATTTTAAGGGATAATTAAGGGGTTTAGTTTCATGCTTTAATTTAGAAGACAAGGGAAAGAAAAGGTTGAGTTTTTATTAAAAAAAATTATTATAAAACAAGGAAATCATGATTGGTGACCTTACTTTTGGGGGGGGGGGGGTAAATCAAACCTTAAACACAAAAATTAAGAAGGTTAAGGGTAAATTTTCACTTGTAGGATCTACAAAACAAGAGTAGAATGAGTATTAACTCCATATATACTGTTTGAAATTTAATGGCCAAAAAACCATACATGCAAAGACAAATCATCCAATTGGTAACATTTGTTAAAGTGTTGAATTTCATAAAATTATTTTTGCAAGTGTTGAAAATATAAAATAAACAATAGAAGTATGAGATTTAACAGAAAACATGAGGAAAGAATGCAAGGGTAATAATAATGAGTAAAAAAATAAATAAAAATCAATCTCTTAGCTTTATTGAGTAGAAACCTTTCATATAAAGAAAGATCCATTACGAACAGAGGAGAAACATCGATTAAAAAAATTGACTATAAGAACTATGTATGAATTTTGATTTTGATTTGTTAATGATATAGAAAAAAATATAGATATTAAATCAAAAGATGACTTAAATGGAAAAGGATCCTTTTTAATATTGTAGAAGTAAAAAAAAAAAATGCATATAAAGCCTTATCATATGATGATGGACATATGATATTAGCAAAAAAAAAAAGCGATTTAATTCATTTAAAAACTAATAAATAAATAAATGAGAGTGAGAAAAAATTAATTTAAAAACATTAAAAAAAACCTTAAATACAAAGAAAAAAAAGTTGAATCCTTTGTTTATGTATTTACTGGGATAGAAATCTAAGAATGAAAAACTTTATTGCTAAATTATAGATGAAAATGGCATAAACTTCTTGGATTTAGTGAAGGAACCATGGATATATATAGATCATAAGAACATTAATCCATAGAACTTGATTTTAGAAAGACTTGCTAAGCAATAAGATCTCAATCATATACCTTTGTAACTACATGTTTTCAGCATTGCTGAAACAATTGAAAGAGATGTAGAATCATCATCTACAACTAAGATTTTGATTTTTAAGAGGGAGGAATTTTGGATAATATTGGAAGATTGACAGGATGCCATTCTTTCACAAGCTATGCTGTGAATAAATCCAGTTCTGAATTATGGGGGATTTTATAGTAGAGAGGAGCAAGTGCTTGTATAAGGTATTTATAGTGGGGCGATTCTACAGAAAATCAATTTTTTTCTCTTCAAATTTCATTCAATTTTAACTAAATTTTTTAAAAAGACAAAAGAAGAAGTAGTTTTGATAGATTGTAAAGATAATGGGATGCATTAGCCCACTGAATTGAACCTAATTAATGTGAGAAATCTAGTGTAAAATGAACCTTTACTGCAATTTACCAAAAATAATATATTCTTATAGAAGAGTTCTTTCTCTAGAAGATCTCACAATCTTTCATTTATATTCTTCTTTTTTGGGTTTTTATTCCTATGTAAGGATTATGACAATGTAAAATTATCTAATTTATTTTAATAATTTAATTATTATTTTTTAATAATGAATATAATTATAATTAGGATTAAAGGAAAATTATTATGTTTAGTTAATTAGTAGCTAATTGAATAATTAACTCTCAATTCTGTATAAATTTCTTATTCAAAAATCTTGCTCCGCCACTTGAATTATTGCATTCTAATTTAGAACACTTGAAGAACCATCATTACATTCAAAATGTCAAAATTAATTATACTATATATTTGTTAATAAAAGGGTTGCATACTTAAACAATAAAATTACTTCAAAATTGATATTAGAGTAGCATCTTTTTGAAAATATCTAATAATAAGATTTTATATAAATTTTTTATATAGCAATTACATCTAACTAAAATTTACCCAGTGTGTTTTACATGCTCAGTTCTATATGGGTCTATTCTTCTTAACTCGTTGAGATCATGTCCAAATTAAACTAAAAATTAAGATATTTTTTTAATTTTTTAATTTTTCTAGATTTCTTTGGATTATCTTTCCTCTTTTTAACCGAGACCAGTTTAACTTTTATTTAAATAGATTTGCAAGTTATTTTAGAATAGATTTCATATTATGACATAAGTGATAAAACATAGATTTTCTCTGCAATTTATTTTGCATTGATTCTTATGTTCAATTGTTCTTTTTTGAGAGGAAAAAAATGTTCAAATGTTATCTTAATTGTTACAGTTCTTATTTTATGGTTTAAAATAATTACTCTTATTACAATGAATTAAAAGAAATGAGCAAAACGCCCTTAATTTTGACCTTCCCAATTGTACACACATTAATTCCTTCTCATCAAAAAAAAAAAAAAAAATTGTTTGCAAAAAATCAAATACTTTGTCCGCTTTTTGGAGAGAAGTCTCTTTTTTTTTCATCAATAATTAATCTGTTGTAAAACTTGCATGCAAAAACCCAAGTAGATCCAAGAGTGGGAGGAAACCAGTTTCTGCCCATGGTTTATATATAGAATCTTGTTTTTGGATAACTTCAAAATTATCTTTTGCATGCAAAAACCTAAGTTGAGATTATCTTATCAGTAATTACTAATTAGGCAATTAGTTTAAGTTACAGCAGTGTCCAAAAGGACTCCCTCTTTTCATACTCAGCAAGGCATATCTGGTGCCCTAGAATGAAGAGGGCTTCTAGCCCATAAAGAGAAGGAAACGTTTCCATCATGCTTATCCAAGCATCTGCATGGGAGAGATGTGACGAGTAAACCACCCAGAATCTAGAATTGTGATTCCACATCCCTATTTTATGTAGGATCAGTAATGAAAAAACCACAGCCGAATGTTTAGAATTATCGAACTCACCTGTATATATTAAGAAGACAATCCATGGGCTTTAGGAGGATGGATTTGTTGGCCTAATTAAGCTCAAGCTCATATCTATTTGTTTTAGACGAGTTAAAACTAATAA
>Ga0325411_1002792_pt1 | contig 19711 bp, 5 predicted proteins | sample PopdelMetagenome_13_FD_206181 | JGI IMG/M metagenome (GOLD analysis project Ga0325411, IMG submission 206181) | Populus deltoides microbial communities from Bellville, Georgia, United States - Xylem-PdIQD-R4 | ecosystem: Host-associated > Plants > Phyllosphere > Stem > Wood/Secondary xylem...
AATAGAGTATAGCAAATCCATTAAACCACACAAAGGTCTTGGTTTTAAATTCTATGGGCTATCTTCTTATGCCTAATTTTATTAATCATTGGCGTCGGGGTCTCTTCTTAAGAAACACGTTGGATTTTAATCAACCTCATGATGGTGCAGGAATTTAAAAAAAAAAAAAAAAGTGTCTCAGCATGCTTGCCTTTTTTTCTCTTCTCCAGCTGTGCATCTCATGCAAAATAATTCACCTCCTATGCATGCATCTTGAATGTACAAAGTCAATCTAACCCAAGTTAAATATAGATCCAACGTTGAGAAATAAAAGGCCAAGCAATTCAATAGAATGAGTCGGCAAAAAAAACCAAAGTAGGAAAGGGAGAAAAAGAAAGATGTCAGGGAATTTCTGATTACGATACCCTCAATGTTATAAAAAAAAATCTTGAAAAAGTAAATGCAATTATATCTTGAAAAACCACCACCATGGCCAGCATAGGCCGTATAAATCTCCCGGCAGTGTGACCCCCTTGCTTGCCACTTGTATTAAATGATATTGATAAAATTTTGTTATGTTCTCACCCTCTTTCTTCTTTCTCTCCCTTTCTTTTTGTCCTAGCACACATGCTTTTCTAGTTTTTGATATTGATAAATTTTATGCAAGTACATGTTTTTATCCAAGGCTAGCACCATTCTTATAAACAATGGTCACAGTGCCTGCACCATATTTTTCTAGCTAATGGTTATTCTAACACCAACTTTTCTAACAATGGTATTATAAGCACCATCTCTTATGACCAAAGATCATGGCGCTATAACTAATAGTATATGCCAACTTCTCCATCAATTGCACAACATATTTACGACGAGGTATACCGATATATCAAATTTATTAATACCTCAGGAAAAAAAAAGGCCAAGATAGATCCAAACAAAGATAAACTTTAAATAGATAGTTTAACACAGGAAGTTTTCCACACACCCTATAACCTCATTTTGTTTTATGTTTTCAATGCTATTTTATTCTCCTACATTTATTAACTTAAGTATCAGATTGTCTCTTATACCTATAAGGGATTTGTTTTTCAAGAACATCCTTACCAAGAGATAAAAACCTACAGACCAATCATAACCCAACCAAAAGATGCAACCATGGAAAATCTAATTTCAATATGAGACTTTTACACGACCTCATCAATAGCGTCGTCTATGGAAATCTAAAAAAAGCTAGTTCATTCCATTTCACTCTTCACCAAAACTTTTTTCATGATTGATGAAACTCTAGATATAGAAGAATAACTTATCTCCACATAATAGGTACACCAACTCTCTCAAGTCTCCAATAACTTTCCCATTAGGTGCAATTGCTCAATGATCGATGTTGTTACAACTATGCAACTACATCTTCATACTTCTTTCTACTCTACAACAAGCTATCATGCATACACCACTAAGTATAAAGAGACAACTTTAATTCCCTAAATAGATAAGGTATAATAACATAGATACAAGTAAGCGTGAAGACACTCACACTCTTACACTAAAAATGAGTTATACTTGATGTTTTAAACGAGGATCTAGCTATCTTTAAGATATTTATCTGAATCTAGCTCACACACTTCTCTTAATAAAAGACCTAGCATGAGACTAGATCAACAACTCACGAGTTCTTGAGAACAAACATAGTCCCTATCAAGTAGGAGAATCTTCGCTTTGTCATTAAATATTGCATACTCACCTCTCTAAACATTAAGTCTATGTGCTAGCTTAGATAATTATGATAGACTTATAAACCCTAGAACGTACATATAAAATGTGAGAAACTTCCTAGAGCTTGTCACATAAGACATCAATGATATGTGAAAATTTCTTCCAACAATGTTTTGTGAATTTGCTCGTTATGGTAACATAGTCTAAAGCTTAGTTTCATCATCAACTTTCATTATTTAAATGCCAAACTTATTTTGCACTTCATTACAATTATCCTTTTCCATAAAAACCCTAATTAATGAAATCTATAACTATTTTTCATAGGAAAAGGTTGTATACTCTCCCTGATATAACTCTTCTTAATATTAAACAAGTAATGAAAAATTATATTAAAGAAGAACCAAGCCTAACTAGCCATAAAAGCCCTAATTAATGAAATCTATAACTATTTTTTTATGAGAAAAGGCTATATACTCTCCCTGATATAATTAAACATGTAATGAAAAAAATATATTAGATAATAAGAACCAAGCCTAACTAGACAATGGCATCTTTATTTTCAGACATAGAGAGTAGAACCTCCCCAACACCATCATTCTTATACTAGGACATCTAAGAAAAGCATTAAGACACATATTCGTGATGGCATGAAATTCCTTAAGCTTCTGACCACCACTGCACTGAGGAGTTAGCTATTATCAAATGAGAAGAATTTGTGCAATATACTCCTCCTATAATTAAAAAGCAATGTGAATATGAGAAACCCTAATAATTTGTCTTTTTTTTTCTATAACTATGAGTATGACATTGATAAATTAATGACACACTTTAAAAAAGGACAGATTGATTGTTAGAGACTACCTCCTGTAGTTTGTGAGAAGAGAAACAAAACCAGAGCAAAAAAGGAAGGAAATCTAGATATTTGATGAGTTATTTAAAACAAGATGATCTTTAGGAATTGTATCTCCATTTGCATGGAAAAATCTCAATGATTCTAATTAAAGTCTTCATGAAAATCTCCATATTTGTAATGAAAATCTCTATGACTCTAACAAAAGTCTCCAGAAAATCTCCACATCTCTAAAAACAAATCTTCATTTCTCTATAATGATGGTGCATGAAAGTTTTCAAAAACATTCTAGCTATTTGGGCCAGGCCTAAACGACAAGGCCTTGCATTTCCAGCATGCATGCCTTTTTTCCCTTCTGTGGCCATGCATCCTATACAAAATAATTCATCTCTCATACATGTATTTTATGTTTATGTGTACCAAGTCAAACTAACTCAAATTTTGTATAGATCCAAAAGTGAGAAACAAAAGACCAAGTAATCCAATCGATAAAAAAAGAATGAGTTAGCAAAAAACCAAAGCTAAAGAGAAAAAAGAAAAGGAAATGAAAGAAAGAAAAAAAAAGGGATGTTGGACTCACACTAAAGCTTTAATGATGAAACCATTAGTACTATAAAAAAGATATTGATAAGATGAATCCAACTACACCTTGAAAGACCATCAGTTATGACCGGCAAAGGTCGCATACACTGCTAAAAAAATAATGGTGTGGCCCACTCGCTTGTCTCGTGCATTGAAAGTGCTAGGAGTCTAGCCGTGTAGGCCGGTCTAAATAGCAAACTATCTCTCTCTCTCTCTCTCTCTTTGCATTGGCACACACCTCAATGCTTTTTTTCAATATTGATAAATTCTCTACATGCATATATTTTTATGTAGGGACACTTCTAATAAATGGTCACAATGTTAACACCACCATATTTTCCTATGCATTTTGCACTGCATTTTTCTATGCATAAAAGGCACTACTATTCTAAGCTAATGGTTGTTGCCAACACCAACTTTTCTAACAATGACATTGCAAGCACCACCCTTAATGACCAATAATTATGACATCATAACGAATTATGTATGCCAACTTTTTCACCAATGATGTGCCATATTTACTCCACCTTTCACGAGGTATGCCAATGTACAAGATATATAAATATCAGGAAAACAAGAGACCAAGATAGGTGTTGAAAGTCATAGACTCGAGATAGATATTCTTGCACAAGAAGTTTTCCACACTCCATAGAAACTCATTCTGTTTTCTCTTCTCTACAATATATTTTCCTCCTATATTTAATGACTTAAGCACCAGAGTGTTCCCTGGTCCATAAGGGACTTGTTGTTCAAGATTATCCTTAGCTAGTGATAAAAACTTACAAACCAATTATAGCCCAAAACAAGATCATAATCATGAAAAGTCTAATTTTTATTGAAGTTTTTTCATGATATCATCATCTAAGAGCAATTGTGACATGATAGAGAAAATAACAAACCATCAAATTACTCTCTCTCTCTCTCTCTGTGTGTATATATATATATATATATATATATATATATATATATATATAACTCATTAACAAAAACTCTAAATTGTTCTCTGCAGCAGTAGACACGGTTTATTGTGGATTGCTACAGTAAAATTATCATTTTGCCCTTAAGTTGAAAAAAAAAGTGTAATGGTATTGAGGGTGTTTTGGTCTTTATGATTGGTTCATTAGTCATTTAAAGGTTTTTTAGGGGTATGTTAGTATTTTCCATTTTTTTATCCAGTAAAAATACAATTTTGTCCCTAGATTTAACAATTTCTTGAGTTGTTGCCTAAGAATGTTTTAGTTTTTTTTCAAAAACATTGAAATAGTTCAAATACTTATTTATACCTAAAGTAAAAAAAAATTTGAGATGTTGACCAGGCGCTTTTTTGGTTTTTTGCACTTTGAAATACAGTAGAAATACTATTATACCTTTAGAAAAGACAAAAATCAAGGCATGCATCTAGGGAAATTTATGTACTTTCATTGTGGTTTTTTTTGTGATTCTCAAGTTCATGAAGGGCATTATGATATTTCTATATTGGGATGCAATTATTTTGTTCAAAAAAGGTGCTGGTGCATCACGTTCACATGTCAATAAGTAGGTGTCATCTATGGTGTTTGGGTGGTGCGTGCGGGGCCCATCCGGTGGCCAAACCTAGCATTTTATCATGTCATTGGATGCACCGTTGTGTCTACTTTCTTATAAGGTGGCGCATGTCGGTGTATTATGGTCGATTTCTTGCTAACATTCGTTTCTTTTCTTTTCTTTTCTTCCTTCTTTTCTCTCTCTTTAAGAGAAAATGCACCTTTGTCCTTTTATTTTGTATTGTTTATTGTCGTCCTTGGTCCTATTATAAAAGTTTTAGTTGTTTTTAATTTAGTCATTCAATTATAATTTTTCATATATTTTTTGCAATTCAGTCCTTATTCTTTTGATTTTAGATTTTTTTCCCTTGGCCCTTTTGTTAAAGTTTTGTTAGTTTTTAATTTAGCCCACAATCTTTTGATTTATTTTCCCTTTTGTTAAATTTTAATTGTTTTTAAATTAACCCTCCAATTTAAAATTTTTTGATGCCCTCTAATTTATTTTTTATTTCAATTTTCTCTCTCATTCTTTTAATCATAATTTTTGTGTGGCTTTTTTTCTCCTATTTCATCTTCCAGCTTTTGATTTGATGGAGAATAATTTTTTTCATTTGTGATGCTTCCGTTCTATTGACATGGATAACAAGTTTAACAAGTTCATGTGGTTAGGGACCCTTTTTTCTCAATTTATTTTATGATTTTAACATTCAACATTATTTAAAAAAAAAAACATTGGTTTTGTTGTTATTTTAAATTTCTTCTTTATTGGTTTATCCTGGTCTCATGGTCTAGGTCGTGGGTTTTGTAGATATTTTTTGAATAAAATTTTTTAAAAAAATATTTTTTTTTGCATTTAATTTTTGAATAATTCATTTTATTTTATACATGTGAGCTTTATTTTATACAAAAAATATTTATTCTTAAATATTATTTCTTATATGTTTGGCCTTGCATAATGTTTTCAGTTCTGTATTTATTTATTTTTTTATTTATTTTATTGATTTTAATAAGTAGATTTCGTAGACACAAACAAGTAAATATCTCATTTTACAGGATCAAATATCTTGATTTATATCCATCCCTTAATTTTTTTTAATTTTTCTTTTAGTTATTGTTAATACTTTTTTAGTTTATTTATATAAATAATTATCAATTTATTTAATTAGTTTATTTCATAAAAAATTTTATTTATACTTTGAATTAAAAAAAAAATAGCCTACACACGTACCTAAAGTTATTTTTAAAAAAAAATTTACAGCGAGCGGCAGCACACAGGTAAAATTGCTAGTAAAACTTGTAATCCTTGAGACATCTTGTTATCCAAAAATGACTTTTGGAACGATCTTCAGACCTTTTCCTTCTCCGAAATGATAGCCATGAATAAAACATTAAATCATGCTAGCTAGTATATATATTTCTTAAATGATGTCTGTACTTGGTTCGCTTAGTCATATACACTAGATAATGCGTTTCGTTAGAAATGTTGGAGCATCAAAATGACCTAACCTTGCTTAACTTTCAATCAAATACTTTTTTAATGGAAGTGCTTTTGGAAATTATATGCATGGCGATGGTGACTGACACCTCCAGGTCGCCGTATAGCAGCCACCCCCAACAAATTAATATATAAAAACATTTCATCTAACAAACAATTGTTGATTTTTTCGTTATGTCCTCTAACCCCAGTTAAATAAACCTACCTTGAGGGATGGATGCGTCCCCAGTTGACTATACGCCGAAGCTTGTTTTTCAATGAAAGGAGCGTTCATAGATTGATTGTTGTTCAACAATTCAATTTTGAGTAAGTTTGACTGCTGTTGTATTATTTTATGCAGTTCAGAATCCGATTTTCCAGAGCTGATATCTTATCACTATATATTGTTGATTATGAAGATAAATATAATGGATTCAAATGCAATATGGTTTAAAGTTCAATTGCGATATGATTGAAAACAGCTCGAAATTCGTCAAAATAATGGAATCTGAAACTTGAAGATATCTCTCTGACAAATTCCATGAAGAAATTTTATATAAGCTTTTCATTAATATCTTATGGACCCATAACACAAAAATTAATGAATTATCGAACAAAAATATCCCAATGCTGATTTAAGAAAGAAAACGCATTCATTTGTAATATAAAATTAATAACGCATCATTCATGGTAATTGATTATAAAAAAAACAATTACCAACAAAATCTTGATAATAGTTTTTATTATAAATCTTTTTATTAATTTTTATTTAATAACTTATATTTTTAAATTCAGATGATTTTTTTATAGTTATCAATGTAAATTTAATTCCTTAATGAGAATTAATCGAATATTTTCATTGTTATGTGTAGAGATTTGATGAGATTTTTGTTGAAAATTAAAATATGGATCTAACCAAAATTTAAATTAAAAATTTTAGAACAAAAATTGAAATAAATTTTGTAAATATATTAAAGGATAAAAATCATGATTTAGTTCATGAAACCGATATAATCTAATAGAAAGCAAATAAAAAAAATAATGAAATTCAATTCTCAATTAACTTAATATTGAAAGATGAAATTGAAAAAAAAAACCAATTAAAAAAAGCATAAAAAACAAGTCGGGTCAACTAGAATTAATTTGTCAAACTCGTGAGTCGAGTCATGAGATTATGATAACCTCGTAAAAAGAAAATTAGAATAAATCAAGAAGTCTAATTTTATATTTACTTAATATTAAATAATAAAATTTAAAAAAAAAAAAAAAACAAGAAGGAATAGTTACCCTGTTAAATAAACTTAAGGGATGGATGCGTACCCAGTTGACTATACGCCGAAGCTTTTTTTTTCAATGAAAGTAGCGTTCATAGATTGATTGTTACTTCAACAATTCAATTTTGAGCAAGTTTGACTGCTGTGTAATATTTTATGCAGTTCAGAATCGGATTTTCCAGAGCTGATATCTTAGCACTATTACTGATTATGAAGATAAATATAATGGATTCAAATGCAATATGATTGCAAACAGCTCGAAATTCGTCAAAATAATGGAATTTGAAACTTGAAGATCTCTCTCTGACAAATTCCATGAAGAAATTTTATGCTCTGACGAACCTCAAAACTTGAAGATATTGGAGGTCAAGCAATAAGCATAAATATGCATTATCAACTCAAATGCAATATGCTTACACCGGATGGATAGTCTGTTATTAGTTGGATAATTAATAGTTAATTAATAGTTTTATGCTCGCGCTACGGTATAAACATGTTTTAAACACAAGAATTTCAAGTTAGTTTTAAACACAAGAAAAAGGAAACAATTATGTTATAAACCTGTTTTCATATATTATATCTTTTTGATTGAGAAACAAAAAGATGTTTCATATGCTTCATAAAATAAATTAATAATAATATAAAATAAAATAACTGATAAACCAAAAAGAAGTTGTTATCTCTAATTATAAATTAAAGCATGAAAAGTTATTTTTCTAAATAAAAGCAAAAGATAAAAACACATGCAAACTTTTATAAATCAATTGTTGTTTTTATTTTATATGTTTTTATTTATTTTATTATAGAGACTAATTGTCACCGCTAACAATAAATGACTTGTATTTTTATAAATACATCATACAAATAAAACTAATTTATATAAAATATAAGAGAAAATATTTTAAGCGAACATTGAAACCCAATTTTGTAAAATTCTGATTTGTATATGATATTTCACAAAACTCAACACATACGAGGTCATGCAAATAAAAAAACCGTAATAATTTAACTTTAAAGAATAAAATTAAAAAAAATAATAGTTTAATAATAAAAAAATACGATTAAAAATGAGCAGTGTAATTCACAATAACATGAGTCCAATGCTACAATATTTTAAGAACAGTGAAATCCAATTTTGTTTTAGTTTTTGTTATATTAAATGATGAATTACAATAAGGTTCAATCAATGATATTATATTATCCTCAATTAATCTCTCTAATAAAATATTTTCTCAATCGGGACCCTCATAAAAATAGGCTTTACCCAAACCATCCAATTAATTATAACGGTAAATTTGTTTGGAATTTAAAAAACTCATAAATGTCTAATTATTTGAAGGGCCTAATTGAAAAATTCATTTATTGTGGGAATTAATTGGGAGTGGGATAATATTTCGTTGCATATTTCATCTTTTCCTGAAAATTAATAAATAGAGCAAAACTACGAGAAATATATATTTATAATTTTATGAAGCCAATATTTTTGAATAATCTCTCACCAGTATTTAAGTATCAAAGAAGCTTTAGCTTGAAATAAAAACAAATTATTAGGACAACAGAAATCTCAAAATATTCAAAAATCAACCCCATGCGAAATATTAAATATACAAGACAAGCATCAATGCACTAGAATAGTTTCCTTTGATTGAAAATAGCTCGGAATATCTCAAAATAATGGAATTTGACATTTGAAGATATCTCTGACAAATTCCAAGAAGAAGCATATTATAAAACTTTAAATAAGCTTTTCATTAATATCTTATGAACCCCATAACACAAAAAAATCATGAATAATCGAAAAAAAACTCCATTGCTGATTTAAGAAAGAAAACACATTCTTTTAAGAGTAAAACAAATTTCCAAAAAATTTCAATAATTTTTTTTATTATAGAATCGTTTTTAAGTGAGATAATTCTTTGAAAATTACCAATGAAAATCCAATTCTTTGGTGGGAATAAATGGAATTTTTTTCATTATTATTGTTAGAATATTATTGTGTGTGTATATTATATAATAGATGAAATTCAATTTATATGTAGAATGGAATTATTTTTTTTTATCATGAAATTAGAATTAAAAAAATTAACTTTTAGTTGTTCAAGTCTGCGGTCTTCGCCCCATACGCGTTTTGCTAGAAAGATAGAAGTGCAGGGAGACGATGCTAGACGAATGTGACAGAATAACAGTGGCTTATAATGCATTGAAAATGACCAGCACCAAGTCACCAACCTCAGCCTAAAAGGAGAAGGAAAATCTACAGAGATCAGCACCCTATGCATATATATGGCATCAATGCTCCTTCCTCGTGTGACAATAAGGCTTTACAAATTAATAATCTGTTAATGGGAAATCGAACGTCCCTCTTGAAGCTACTATATTACTATTTGGTTATTAATTAAAACTCTAATACTATATTAATTCAAGAATTTAAATTTTTGGATGAAATCCTGAGATGTTACGGAGAATGCTTGTTTAATAATATTGTTTACTTTTCCATATAACTATGTAATATAATTATATAAAACCAAAGGCCTTCCTTAGATAATATTTTTACTATATATTTTATATCCTTTCTTTTTCAACATTGACTCAAATTATTTGTACCCAATGCAAAATATAATTAAAGCAAGGTTGACTCGTGCACTGCAATTTACTATATATACATCCTTCAGACGCTTAACACAGCACCGAGCACAAGCCTCAACCTTATTTGAATTTCTTGTTTCTCTAGTAAAGATGGCTTCTTTTAACTCTTCCTCATCAACCATCACTACCTTCAAATTCCATTTTGTGGCATTTCTGCTTCTTGTGGGTGTTGCTTCTGCTCAATTGTCTTCAAACTTCTATGGAACATCATGCCCCAGTGTCCTTTCTGTCATTAAATCAGCTGTTACCTCAGCAGTGTCAAATGAGGCTCGCATGGGGGCATCCTTGCTCCGTCTTCATTTCCATGATTGCTTTGTTAATGCAAGTTGTCTGCCTTTTTCTTTTTCTTTTTTATCATCACTTCCCTATTAATCTTATTTTTCTATACTTTATTAATCTTTTTTTAAGAAATCTTTCACTTGCTATTTTGCATATTCATGTATGGCACATAACACAACTACATGCTAGCCAGTTAGCTGCTAGAAATTAATCTTCTTCTTTTTTTACGAACTTAATCCAAGATCAATTATAACAAAAAAAAATCTCGTGATTTTTATGTGGTGCACATAATTAGTTAGTAAGATTAAAAATAAAAAATAAAAGCACCTTCACTTTTATTTCCAATTCCTCCCTTCAAAAGTAAAAGAAATAATTCAGCCCGTATTGTTGACCTTCCAGCTAAAGCTAGCTGGTCTTGTCTTGTGCCTTTGTATTTTTGCATGGATTCATCATGTCATGTTTACTTGGCATGCAGAGTTTTTTCCTGACTATGTCATACTGTTGAATTTGTTTTTAATTGGTGGAACAATATTGTGAAGCAGGGGTGTGATGCATCAGTGCTTTTGGACGGTGGAGAAAAGACAGCACCAGCAAATAGTAATTCTCTGAGAGGTTTCGAAGTTATTGACAATATTAAAACTCAATTAGAGAGTTCCTGCCCTGGTGTTGTGTCCTGTGCTGACATCTTATCTGTTGCTGCTCGCGACTCTGTTGTTGCTGTAAGAAAAATACCATTTTTCATGGCTTCCTGTGTCTATATATATATATATATATATATATATAATTTCATTTTCTAAAATATTTTGGATCGTTTTGTTTCAGTTGGGTGGTCCTAGTTGGCAAGTTCAATTGGGCAGGAGAGATTCAGCCACAGCAGGAAGTGTTAGCGATGTTAATAACAACGTCCCTTCCCCAGGCTTGAGCGTCAGTGGCCTCATCTCTGCCTTCTCTAACAAAGGTTTCACAGCTAAAGAAATGGTGGCTCTTTCTGGTATGCTTAATTTTTTGTCTTTTTTTAACTTCATGGCAGTTAAAGCCAATAATTAGCTAGGCATAGAAAAGCAAGTGACCATTGTTTTGTTTTCTTGATTTCTTGTGTTGCAGGATCTCACACAATAGGGCAAGCAAGATGTACCACATTCCTAACCAGAATCAACAATGAAACCAACATAGATTCCTCGTTCAAAACATCAACACAAGCTCAATGTCAGAATACTAACAATTTTGTTCCTTTGGATGTCACGAGCCCAACATCTTTCGACAGTGCTTACTACAGGAACTTACTGAACCAAAAGGGTCTTTTACACTCTGACCAGCAACTCTTTAGTGGGGGCTCTACAGATGCTCAAGTTAGGGCTTATAGCTCTAATCAGGCTGCTTTCAGGACAGACTTTGCAAATGCAATGATAAAGATGGGAAACCTTAGCCCACTTACTGGCACAAATGGCCAGATCAGGACCAATTGCAGGAAGGCCAATTGAATACTCTGCCCAATGGTCCAAATGGCTTGCAGCTCATGTTTATGTGTGTGAGTAGATCCTAAAAATAAAGGAGGGCATATATATATATATGCATGTCAACATGTTATTTTGCTCTCTTGTAAGGTCGTGGAAAAAGTTTGTGCGATCTTATTTGCATCTTCTAGCGTACAAGACTTGGGAAAAAGTTTCCAAGTAGTCTGTATTTGTAAAGCGATGTGAGATGTGACTTATGAAATCTATGCAATTGGAGTTTTGTTTTTCAAAGGCACACAGCTATTGGAATGATTATAGAAACCCAAGGGCTTCGAATTCGATGGGGCTTTTTATCGGTACAGGCTAGTTATGAGCCAGCCCATAAAGGATATATAATTAATTATATACATAGTTATTAATTATGACTCAGGATCTTTACTCTAATAAGTTTAAAAAATTTAAAAAAATTAAAATAATATTATTTTTTAAAAAATAATTTAAATATTAACATGTTTTTTCTAGGTTTTTACAAAGTTACGAGTTGATTCATTAGATCAATTAGCTCAATCTGTTTTAACTTTTAATTTAGTTTTTTTTTTTTTATACCTGACCAATTCAAGGGGTGAGTTGACTAGGTCTTGGATCGATCAACCATATTAAGTCTGCTTTAATAAAAACAATTATATAGTTAAACCTCTTTAAATTAATAATAAAAATCTCAATTGAATAAATAACATTATTTAATCAAGTTATTAATCTACTGAGGTTATATTGTATAGTTTTTTGAAACTTCGAGATTGGATAATTAGTTTTATTAAAGTATGAGGACTGTAGTTGACAGCTCAATCATTTGACAGGACATGCAAGCCTGGAATTTGATTGTAAACTCCATTCGTAAGCATCCTAGCAAGTTAAAATTACTTGATGCAATCACAAAGAAGAACCAATCAAAAGCTGTAAAACAGGTAAGTTAAACAAGATTAGTATATCCTCGTGCCACACTGCGGGTGGCATCAAAGCTGTAAAACATATATTTTTTTTTTTAACTTGATAGAAAATTTTTAGTGAATTGAAAAGTTTATATATGTATTTAATTAAATAATTTAAAAATTGTATATAAAAATAAATATTAAAAAATATTGTTAATGTTAACTAAAGACTAAATTTAAAAGCTAGGGGATGAATATAGATTAATATATCAAATCTTGTACTGAGAGAAGCTATTCAAATTTTTTTTTATTTTATTACATGTCAAAATGGTTTTTTTTTTAAGAAAGTAATAAATTAGATTTGATTGAATTAAAATAATTTACTGGTATAATTTTTCCTTTACTAATTAATTTATTTTTCTCAACAATTGTTTTTTCTATACGCTTTATTTGATAGAAACCAAAAGTAGCTACAATAAATATTAAAAACATTTGGATGATTTGAAATAAGAATAAAAAAATTATTTTTTAATTAAAACCCCTTTATATTTTTAATTCACTTTATTTTTTTGGTTTTTTTTGTACCGAAATTGTTTGTAAACAAAAGCTCATCATAATCACAAAAGCAAGTTTTAATAATAATAAAAAAATAATGATTTTGATGCAAATATATTAAATTAAGAATAATAAATTATTTATGTGTTTGCACGAGGAGCTTCTTGGAGTCAATTTACTTTTATCTAATTATATTATCATAAAAATAGACATGTGCAAGTGCAAGAAAATCAATAAAAATTATTAAAAAAAACCATGGAAGATTGTATAAAAACACTCGGGAACACTATAAAAAAATATTGTAATCTTATTTAAAAACCAAGTAAAGATTGTATGACAATATTTAATAAAATAATATCCTTAATGTATTTTTAGTTAATTAATTTTGATGAAATTTAATTAAAATAAAAGGGAAAAAAGACTTAAAACTCCTAGCAAACAAAAAACATTGTCGTCACAATCCACAATGTTACAATCCACAATGTTACAAGTGTGGATGAGTAGTGGATTTTATAGTGTTTTTAGCACACTAATTAGGATTTTTTTTAGGGTCTGTTTGGCATTGTGTTTGTAATTGTGTTTTGTCAAATTTTGAATTTTGTTTTTTGCTAAAATTGAGTGCGGTTTGTACTTTTTGGATCGTTTTGATGTGCTGATGTCAAAAATAATTTTTAAAAAATAAAAAAAACATTATTAGCATGTATTTCGACACGAAAAGCTATTTGAAAAGCAATTGCAACCACACTACCAAACACGCTCTTAATTTTAATCATGATGATTAGCTGGCCCAAAATCTCATGGATACAACAGAGAACCTAACTGATACACACCCAACGTCATTATGAAATGTAGAGTTTCAATTACATTAAGATGTTGTGGAATAACTAAGATACGAGACAGGTAGCTTGCGCTATATTATGAATTGGTTTATATTTTTTTTAATGTAAAAAAGATATTAAGATAATGTAAAAATATTTGATATTCTGGTCATTAACTCGAATAGTTTTAATAAGCTTGAATGGTTTAATAAAATGATTAGAAAATAAAATATCAACAATAAATTAAAAATAATAATCAACAATAATTAAATGCAAAAGATGAATATTTGTTAGTATTGAGAAAAATATATCTTTAGAATATTCCTAAAATGTCTTAATGATTTTATTTGTTGACACAATAAAAATTAAATGATAACGAGATAATTGCATAGAAATAAAATGAAAAAAAATATGAATTTCAATTCTTAGTAAATAAAATGATAAATGATGAAATTAAAAAGAAAAAAATTTAAAAACAAATTATCATAAGTCTATCTAAGCTAGCACATAAGTGAATTCTTAACAAATACATCATTCAAAGGAATTGAACATAACAATTTTTCATCATCCGGATCGAGCAAAAATCAAATCAAATCTATAACCTAGTAATGGGACCGAGATACCCCCGTGAAATATAGACTTAAAAAAATTAAGAAGAATTATCAAACCAATCTAATATTGAAGGGTGAAATAAAAAAAAATAATGAATAAAAAGGTCTGAGTCAAATTTAGTAAACTTGTTGAATCCATGACTCAAGACGTAATATCGAGATAACTCCATAGAAAAAAAAAGTTAAAAAATAGTGAATATCAATTTCAAACAAATATAATGATTAGTGATGAAATTTAAAAATATTATTTAAAAAAATTCAAAAAACAACTAAAGTCAACTCTTTATAATCTTCAAAACTTGTAACACAAATCACAAGACTGGATTACAATATAAAAGGTAAACCCGAAAAAATAATAATGTAAAATTCCTAACCAACCAAAATAAATAAGGATAAAATTGAGGAAATAAATTCAACAAAAAATGATAAAAAGGAAAAAAAAAAACTAGATTTAAAAGGAATGAAGACCAAATTTGACACAATAAAATCAAATCAAATCACGAGGGATGAAATTGAAAAACAATCTTAATTAAGAAAAGAATAAAAAAATAACAATCAAAATAATAAGCACCAAACTGTAAAAATTAAATATCAATTGATGAAATTAAAAAAAATCAATAAAAAATTCAAAACTAAATACATCAATATAAAAAAAATAAGAATGCAATTTGATTCAATAAACAAATAACATTTCTTTGTTTTTTTGCAATGCCATCATATTTGTTTCTGGAGGGGGGGGGATGAGGAAAGAAAAAATGCATTGTTGAAGATCAGTTGTCAATCAACCAATTTTTTATTTAAATGAATTTTATATATACTGAAAAACAACAATAATTACCCCTGATCTCATATAAGAAATTCAAATACAAAATGCCCTACTATTGAGCCCTCTTGGATTTTTTTTGTAATTGAAAAATGTAATATAGACATAATCAAAGATTATTGGCTGTACATGGTTTGCTTTCCCAGATTAGTCCACGTTATAAATGTTGTTACAATATCAAGGTTACCTAACCTTGCTTAACTTTCAATCAAATATTTTTCTCATGGAAGTGCTTTTGGAAATTATATGCATGGGAATCGTGACTGACACCTCCAGGTCGCCGTATAGCAGCCACCCCCCAACAAATTAATATATAAAAATATTACATCTACGACAAACAATTGTTGATTTTTTTCGTTATTCTCCTCTACCCCCAGTTAAATAAACCTACCTTGAGGGATGGATGCGTTCCCAGTTGACTATACGCCTAAGCTTTTGTTTCAATGAAAGTAGCGTGCGTTCATAGATTTATTGTTGTTTAAAATATGCTTTCAACAATTCAATTTTGAGCAAGTTTGACTGCTGTGTATTATTTTATGCAGTTCAGAATCCGATTTTCCAGAGCTGATATCTTATCACTATATATTGTTGATTATGAAGATAAATATAATGGATTCAAATGCAATATGGTTTAAAGTTCAATTGCGATATGATTGAAAACAGCTCGAAATTCGTCAAAATAATGGAATTTGAAACTTGAAGATATCTCTCTGACAAATTCCATGAAGAAATTTTAAATAAGCTTTTCATTAATATCTTATGGATCCATGACACAAAAATTCATGAATTATCGAGAAAAAAAATTAAATTTTATAAATATATTGAAAGATAAAAACCATGATTTAAGTCCTGAGACCGATATTATAACCTAATAAAAAATAAATAAAAAAAATTATGAAACTCAATTTCCAATTAACACGGTGTTGAAAACAATCGGTTAAAAAAACACATAAAAAAACAAATCGGGTCAATCAGGATTAATCTGTCAAACCCGTGACTCGAGTCATGAGATAACGATAGCCTCATAGAAAAAAGACTATAATAAATTATAAAGTTTAATTCTTTATTTACTCAATGTTGAATAATAAAATTAAAAAGAAAAAAGTCAGTTAGAAAAAAAAATCAAGGCAACCGAGTTAACCTGTAGTCCGGGTCATAAATCTAGGATAATATTACAAAAATTAAATTAAAAAATTATATAACTCAATTTTTAATAAATCTAATATTAAAAGATTAAATTAAAATAAAAAAATATAAATTAAAAAAATCAAAGAATATTTTTTAAAAAAATAATGTATATGAGAAGATGTACACTAAAAATCTATTATCCTTTAGTTTTTTTTTTTTATAATATAGACCTAATCAAATAGTATATATGAGAAGATATACACTAAAAATCTCTTCTCCTTTAGTTTTTTTTTTTTTTTAATAATATAGACCTAATCAAATATTCTTGTAATTATTAAGAGCTAAAGAAAGCCCTTTGAGACAGTTATTCAAAGGGGCCTTAGTGTTGTGTTAATTTACGATGAATGAAAGGGTTTGTTTACTGATTAGTGATTTGTTTCTGGGTTGATTACAGCTATAATTAATTAATTGTCGGCTTCTTCAAACCCATCATCGCTGGCTTAAGAAATTTGATTACTTAGGTCCTTTACTTCTAATTTGATGAATTAGATCCTTTATATTATACATCTAATTTTTCTTACTATCTTAAACCATCCATGCATCCAACCCATCTTTAGCATTCATATGGTTAGCACACATTTTCTTTTAATTTGCAACTTAAATGACTTTAGAACCAATTATAATAAATGGGAAATTTATTTTTAATTAATTTAGTATTTTCATCATTTTTTTTCATGCATTTTCTTCAATTTCTAGACTAAATATTGAGCCAAACATGGTGAAGGGATCTATGTGGTCTACCCAGTGTAACTTCTATATATTATAAATAGAAATAGAAAGGCTCCATTAAGCACGGGACTACCCTTGTAATTAACCTATTAATAGAAATAGAAAGGCTTGAAATAACTAAATTTTTTTGGTATTTTCAAATTATTTTATATGTTCATATCAAAAATAATTTTTAAAATATAAAAAGCTATAATTTTAATATATTTTTAAATAAAAAAATACTTTAAAAAATAACTATAAATACCGAAAAATTATTCAAAACATGATAATATTTTTAAGCTCGGAACTGATTATAAAATGATTCAAGAAAGATGAACAATTACATGCCACGTGGCAAACCACAGTGCAAGAGAGCTTAGAAACTTCGTTCGGTGAATCGTCCTTTTCTTGATCTCGACAAGGATCTAGCTAGCTTTTTCATAATTAATTATAGTGATTAGGTGAATCGTTGATAAAATCAACACGTACGGGATTCATTTGACCAAGTCTACATGTCGAAAAAGAAATTGCTTCGGAGGTATTTTAATTAATTAGTAGCTAGCATGCTTGAGCACCCTAGCTTTTGGAATAAGTAAACCGTGGGGATTTTGTATCATATTACATGTGTTTTTTTATATTTGTTGCTTTATAATATGGTTGACACCTGACATTATTATTATTATTTTATGTGAACCATGCAGTCGCATATATAATCCAAAGACAATAGTCTAAAGGTTAGCATGCCTAATGCTAAGTTTTTTTTTATGTTAACGCGGGAGCTATGATCTTGTCAATTAGCATTTGCAAATAAAAAAATTAAAAATAAAAGTTATTAATTCATTGAAATCTCCAATTGTTTTTAAGAAATATAGTTAGACTTTCTCCTAGGTTCCTTATCCTTAATTATATATTATGTAGTTTGATTCTACTCCTGGCTTCAAGTACATGAAAATATGCGGGAGTGTGATATTTATTGTTTTTAAAATATTTTTTAATTAGAAATATATTAAAATAATATTATTTATTTATTAAAAAAATTAACATTAATACATGAAGATGATCTGAAAAGATCAAAAAAATATTAATTTAAAATAAAAAAATAAAAAATTAAATATTTTTAAAATACAAAATCAAAATATAAAACAATACTCTAGCTCTGATTAATGGCCCATGGATGCACAAATTAAGAGATTTGGTTGTTCACCTCCCCGACTCAGTCTCGAAATAGCTAGATATTTTATTTTCGGAGATAAGCTAGAAAAATAAGTTACTTGAGAAAGAGACAGTGTGTGTATAATAGAAAATAAAAAATTCCCACGACATGGTCTAAATGCATATATAAACATGAATTAGATATAGCTAGCTAGCTTGTGATATGACTAAATCAAACAGATTTTGTAGAGCATATTAATGAACTTTTCTCCCTAATCATGGCCTTGACATTTGTGTGACACTTGTAAATTTCTCAAAAGTCTTAGGTTTGGCCAAGTCCTGCAATGTCGAAGAGCTTCAACTCTAGCTCCCCCATGCCCTATAAATATAAGCCGAGGCAAGGAAAACACAGTAAATCATCAAAGCAAAACAAGAGCTTTAACCAGAGTGATCACTACAGATCTAGTACTAACTAAACATGGTTTCTCGTACCATCTTCTGTCTTTCTGCCTTCCTTGTGCTTTTGGTTCTTGCTACTTCTGCTTCCTCTTCAAAAGTACTATCTCCATATTACTATAACCACGTGTGTCCCAAAGCTTTACCAACTATCAAACGAGTTGTGGAGGCTGCAGTTTACAAAGAAAGACGCATGGGTGCTTCTTTGTTGCGTCTACACTTCCATGATTGTTTTGTCAATGTATTACACTAATCACATTCTAATTTCTCCTAATTATTTAATAGTATCACATAATTAAGGTTTACATGCATATTGTTCTTATACTAATGGTCTTGGTTGTATATATGTGATATAGGGTTGTGATGCATCAGTTCTTTTGGATTCAACATCCACCATTGACAGTGAAAAGAATGCGTTTCCTAATATCAATTCTCTTAAAGGATTTGAAGTTATTGACCAAGTTAAGTCGGAGGTGGACAAAATCTGTGGACGTCCAGTGGTCTCATGTGCAGATATCGTAGCTGTTGCAGCCCGGGACTCCGTCGTTGCGGTATGTGATCGATTAAAGAGTTGTTTTGTATATATATATATATATATATATATATATATATATATATATATATATATATATATATATATATATTTTGTAACTATTTTTTTTTAAAATATTTTAAAATAATAAAAAAAAAATTTTTA
>Ga0325411_1002793_pt1 | contig 19711 bp, 13 predicted proteins | sample PopdelMetagenome_13_FD_206181 | JGI IMG/M metagenome (GOLD analysis project Ga0325411, IMG submission 206181) | Populus deltoides microbial communities from Bellville, Georgia, United States - Xylem-PdIQD-R4 | ecosystem: Host-associated > Plants > Phyllosphere > Stem > Wood/Secondary xylem...
AATAATAATAATAATAATAATAATAATAATAATAATAATAATAATTTGTCACAAATGTTAACCAGGTGGATCTACTATATTCTAGTCCTTGCTAATTTAATGATATTTCACTTTGGCATTAATAGTTTAAAATTTGTAACTATCACCCATATAGTTTCCAAAAGATTTCAGTGAGGCCCCCTAATGTTAAATAGCTATAAAAGCAAACAAAAGTTTCTCTTTTCCAGTTTTCTTTCACTTTTCATGAATGACTTTTGTGGTTTTAAATGTTTACAAACTGAAGTAAAAATGTCAGACCCTGCAGCTGCTCGAGGGTATTAATCCTAGTATTCAAGATTTCAGGAACAAGTTAGCATCAGTTTTCCTTTTTCTTCTTTTATGTTTTATAAATTATCTCAATTATGGACGTCAGCTCCTTCCATTTATTTCTCGTCTTTGATTTTGTACATTTAGAATTCTGTGGTTGTAGCTGAGGGTTTAGGGAGGTGGGGATCCATTAGCTCAGAACCAAAAACATTTCTTTTGTAGAACTATTTTTTATATTGATGAAACCAGTATGCTTAATGGGTGGCCTTGCCTGACCCAATATTGCATTGGATACTAAGGTGCAACTCTCCAAATTATGGAATGCAATGAACTAAATGTATCTAAATAATGTTCCTTCTGGGGTGCAGGCAGTCTCACTTGCAGCAGAAGCAAAACGAGAAGAGGAAAAGGAAAAGGGAGTCAATCCTGACAGTGGTGGTGAGAACCCTGACATTGTCCCCTTTGAGGACAATGAAGAAGAGGAAGAAGAAGAAAGTGAAGAGGAGGACGAGTCCTTTGGGCAGCCTCTTGGACCAGCAGCTCAAGGCAGGGGGAGAGGTAGAGGAATGATGTGGCCTTCTCACAATCCAATGGCCCGTGGGGCTAGACCCATCCCTGGCATCAGAGGTTTCCCCCCCATGATGATGGGTGCTGACGGGTTTTCTTATGGAGCTGTTACACCCGATAGCTTTGGAATGCCAGATCTCTTTGGTGTGGCATCCCGTGGATTCCCCCCATATGGTCCTAGGTTTTCTGGTGATTTTACTGGTGCTACATCTGGTATGATGTTTCCTGGGCGGCCTTCCCAACCGGGGGCTGTGTTTCCAGCTGGTGGATTTGGGATGATGATGGGTCCAGGACGTGCTCCCTTTATTGGGGGGATGGGTCCCACTCCATCAAATCTTCTCCGAGGTCCTCGGCCAGGTGGCATGTTTGCACCGTTTCCTGCGCCATCCTCCCAGAACAACAACCGGTCTGTTAAGAGAGACCAGAGGGCGCCCGCAAATGATCGAAATGACAGGCATAGTGTAGAATCAGATGTGGTCAGGGGTGCAGCTGGGGAATCAAATGACGAGAGAAAATACCTTCAGGAAACATTAAAGGCTTCCCATGAAGATCAATTTGGTGCTGTAAATAGCATCAGAAATGATGAGAGTGAAAGTGAGGACGAGGCACCAAGACGGTCAAGGCATGGGGAGGGAAAGAAGAAGCGCCGAGGTTCCGGAGATGATGCTACTCCTGGCTCTGAGCACTAACAGAAGGCGTACTCGTTTCTACTGGAGCATAACTAATCAGAAAGGCCTACCGTAGAACATGCGCTTCCTCCATCTCTCACCAGCCTTCATTCGAATGTGATTTAGCTGTGGACTCTTTGTTTTTTGAACACTTTTTGGGGCATAAAAATGTATGGAGATGATTTTTTGTACTGTTTTTTTTGTCCTTACAATTTTTTAGGTTGACATGTCAGATATATATAAATTGGTGTGTAACTAAATGAGTAGAATGGTGATTAGATATCTAGCGATGTCTATAGAGGATGAACACTATACACGGCCCTGGCGGGAATGAGAAGCATAAAGAGATAAAAAGCAGGGAATACAGGGCTAGACGCTCACGCTACCGTTGGCACAATCCTTACAGTTCATATTCCTATATAAAAAGTTCCTTCTTTCTATAATTTCCTAGACCCAACAATCCTTTTGTTGCTATGATTTATTCAGATAATTGTTTCTAGGTTTTGCGAACGATCGTTCCAACACCAAAATCAACAGAAGGGGCAAGGAGATCAGCTTCAAAGATTGATGGAGAAATAATGCAGGGGAACTCTTGAAAAGCTTTTTAACTTAATTAAATTAATAACAAAAAAGCTCTTAGGTTAAAAATCAACAAAAGGGTTTCTGGGTTTTACTTTGCCTCCGTAGTGTAAAAAAATATACTTTACATCCTAGGTTTAGCGTTGCAAATTCAGTCAACAAACAAGTTTAAAATATATCACAGAATTGCCATTATAATTAAATTAATAACTAAAAAGCTCTCAAGGTTAAAAAAATTAAATATAAATCCTCAACTCTGTGCAATTCATAACTGCAAATTAAATTAAATGGGATCATCTTCTTTCCTATATTTTCTTTCTTGCCATCACATTTGTAACTACCACCATTTTTGCAATTATGTTGTGTTCCCCAAAATCAATCAACAATCACACACACCTCTATTTCTAGACATTTCTTCTTCTTCTTCTTCTTCTTGCTAATAAGGTGAATCATCAATTCTATCCATCTAAAAGAAGTAATCAAAATATTTCTAGACATTGGAATGCAACCAAGAGTTGCACTGAGAAAATAGTGAAAGTTGTGGGAAAAAATGTGCATAGATTCAACTAAAATATTTTCTAAATAAATGATTTGTTAGGTTTTTCAAAACATATAAATGTAGCCAAAACAATATTTTTTTAAAGCCTGTGGGAATCTTAAAGATCATGTTAAACGATCATTTATGATTTGTGTGAAGATTCTTTAAAAAACAATTCTTCTTTTTGGAGTTTAATAAACTTCTCAATGCAAGGTTGTTGTAAATCATAAAACATTCAATTATCAGACCTCTAATAATAATTCATATAAATCACTAGATTAGAAATCTCTTAAAACTCATTTAAGAGAGAGAAATTGCTATACTTTTAGTGTTATATCTTTATTTTCTCTACTATGCTTATCTATATAAGTGTATCTAATGTTTAGAGTGTATACAATACATATATTGAGAAAATTATGAGGCATAACATTCTAATTATAGAAAAAAAGATTACCCTATTAATAGAAAAATATCTCATATTTTATTTCTAAATATATTTATAAATTTATGCAATTAAGTCCCTACTTGATTTTTCTTGGTCAAGAATTGTAATCCCTTATATAAATTACTTTGTAGTCCTCAATTTCTAAGACTTATTTATAATCAAGTAATACTTAATTAATTATCTCAGTTTAATTTCTTACCAATAATTTTTAATGTGTGGCCTATTAGGTTTTTAATATGTTGATTTAAATATAAATCACAATTCTAAATAAAAATATAATTAAATTAATTAATTTTATTATCAATACATGAATTTGCTTTTAGATAGAAAATACTTCTCTATAATTCTCGCCTTTAACCCTTTCCTAGTAAGTTACAGTCAAGATAATTCATTATGACCCACACCTTTCTTTATGGCATGGTTGAAGTGCACTAGAAAATAAGGTGCACATTTAATGTAAATGAACAATGGTTAAAGCTTTTATATGGATAGAGATTTCAATAAACACAAGCACTTCATTAAACTCACCAATGCTAAATGATAACAAAAAAAAATCTAACTAGAAGCTATAAACTAAAACTTCTTAAGAGGCAACCCAAGTTTTTTAAATTCCTTCATTTTGTTTTTCTATTTGTTCTTTTCTTATTACTTGTATTTTTTTTTCTTGTTCTAGGTTTGTTCAAGTTTGGAGGAGCTTCATAAACATTTTAATCTTTATTTTTAGAAATTAAATCTAGAAGTTGCTCTTCTATCCTTCTCTTTTTCTTTATATTGGGGACAATTCTTAGTTTAAGTTTGGGCCAATAAACCATTTGCATCTCCTTGTTTTATTTGAACAATGTTTAACCATATTTTAATGTTTTTCTTTGGATCGATTATTAATTGGACTCGTGTTTTTAAAATCAATCATACGTATTTTTTTTAATCAAATGTAAGAATATAATAGATCAAAGTGAAATAAGCCAGGAAGCTGGCAAGTCATATATACACATGTAAAAATCAGAAGCAAAAGGAAACATGCTCCCATTCATCAAAATTATAAGGAGATAATTACCTAGAGAGAAAACCAAAAGTATCACATCGGTTAACTAAGGAACCCAGGATCTAGCAGGTGCCAAAGATAACCAACCAAAAAGAATACCAACTAAAAGAAAATCCAATAGTTGACACAATTTGCAGTTAAGAGAACCACCAACAGCTACTGAAACACACAAAGGCCATTAATAAGAGGCTCGCAACCCCAACAGTAAAAGCAAAATAAACTAAGCCAACATTCAGTCGGGAGTGGTTCACGATATGGAAGTGGATTATTGTGTTGAATAAGATTTGAAATCTCCTGAAGACTCTATCAACCCCCAAGCACTTTCCTTCAAATATCCGCTTGTTCATTTCTTTCCATATAAGGTAGACACCGATGCCCAAGGAAACTCTTCGCATTCGAGCTTTAAGATTGCTTTTCCTAAACCTCAGATCACGCAGAGCATTATACAAAGTCGTCATACTCCAGCCAATCCGTAGTTAGGACTTAATCTTTCCCCACAAACAGGATGTCCATTCACATGCAAAAAAACAAATGGCCATGCGACTCCTTCTCATGCTGGCAGAACACACAAAGGGGATCACTAGGAAGAAAAGGCAACCTATCTCGAGTTCGAAGCTTCCTTTAAACTGCTAGCCACAAAATAAAGCAGTGCTTTGGTAGAGACCACTTTTCCTAAACAACTCTTTCCCATGAGATTGGAGAGCTAGATGGTCGAAAGAAGTTATAAGCATGAAATAGAAATTTATCCATTCCATAATTCCAACCACTCATCAAAGCAATACTCCCAGATTGACTTCCACATTGCCGGATGGTGTAGTCTCTAAGGAAGATAATAGACTTTCATAGGAGAGAGGAAGAATAGTGGGCAGAAGCAGTCCAAATAGTTTCATTGCGTAAGTAGAAATGGTGCACCCAACGTATCCAAACAGAATAAGATTTGAGATGGATATTCCAAAGCTACTTTGTAAGAAAAATCATGTTGCGAGCTTTGATATCGAATAACTTAAGGCGTCCTTCTACCTTAGGTAGACAAACAGATTTCCAAGCAACCAAAGCAGAAGTGCTCTTCCTAACATCCCCAGTCCAGAGGAAGTTCCTGCAGATGCTAGTGATTTGTATGATAACAATCTTTGGCAGCGGGAAGATGCTCAACCAAAACTTCACCTTCCCATATAAAACAGATCTCAGGAGCTCCAGCCTTCCAGCAAAATGAGGTGTTTGCCAATCCAACCTTGAATAGAAAATTCTAAGGAATGTAGGAGAGGGGAAAACTGATTAGCAAGAAGCCTATAAAGGCTCAGGGGGACTCCAAGATAAGTGAAAGGAAAACATCCTTCATGAAAGCTACATATGAAGAATACTTAGCTTATTACTGGGACTAACACCTCCAAAAAAAATTGAAAACTTACTCGGATTAATATCTAACCCTGCAGTCTTGCCAAAGATTGTGAGCTGCTGGAAAATACCATTAATTGAAGAGCAATCCCCACGAGAAAGCAACAAGACATCATCCGCAAAAGAAAGGTGGCTAATGTCGTGGATACCATATTTTGGATGGAACCGAAAGCCAGGTTGCCTGCAAGCCAGCATGAGCATCCTTGATAAGTATTCCATGCAACAAATAAACAGATAAGGGGATAAATAGTCTCCTTGCCGCACCCCACTTTTCCCAGCACTATCTAGGAAGATAGTAGCTTTTAAAGTACCAAGCAAACACTGGTAGTATTGCACAAATTCAGATCCCACTTCTTCCAAAGAGGTGCTAATATTACCATGGTTGCACTGAATGGCTGGTATAAAATTTATTTGGTGGTTCTGACTCGTAAGGGCATGAAAAAACCTGGAGCCCTTGTCACTCTCCTTAAGAAAAATCACATTTGGCTTTCTGGCTAAAGAACATGTTTTTTACAGATCTCAGCCTCAATAACTTCAACCAAAGGAGTTTGTCTTGATCTAATAGTAGAGAGTTGTCTCTGTCATGGTGAAGTGTAATTTGATGAAGATCTAACTCGGTTTAAAGTCTTGATACATGCTCAGAAATATAGCTGATGTGGAGCTTATTGAGTTCCTTCAATGGCCCCTTTAGAGATTTGAGCTTCTTGTAAAAAGTATACATGAGAGTGTCATAAACAAAAATAGACCAATTTCTAGAGACAATCTACATAAAGTGGTCATACAAAGACCACATATTAAAGAATTTAAAATTACAGTGACCCGACAATCGTTGATTAAGACAGACTAATGATGGAGAGTGATATGAAAAGGCACCTGGCATGTCGAAGTGAACATAAGCTGAGCACTGCAGAGAGGATCAAAAAGGGTTAAACAAAACTCGGTCCATCTTACTCCAAACATTACCATTTGTCTAGCTAAAGTGGCAACCAGTATAGTTGGGATCATGCAGCCTAAGAGCAGAACAACATTCTCAAAAGTCTGAGGTTTTGTAAGTAGAAACAGATGCACCATTTTGCTTATCTCCTTAAGAGTGCACATAATTGAAATCACCGAGAACCATCCATGGACAAGTAGAACACCATCTCTGCAAATCCTCTCATAGAGATCGACGAGCTATAATAGTGTTAAAGCCGTAAACAAAAGTGACCATAAAGCTATATTGAGAGATCAGACTGCTAACTGAAAGATGAAGTCCTTGAGTAGAAGAGTCAAGCAAATCAACTTTAACCGTAACAGGATTCCAAAACAAAATAATGCGGGTAGTACTAACAATATCAGCATTAGAAAAAAAACTTCTAGTGCTTGAGCGAAGTTGTTGCATACAAGCAACCCTGGAAGACAGCATCTTGGTTTCAGGAAAACCACAAACATCCACCTTGTTCTTCTTCATGAGGCAAACAACCTCATGTTGTTTCAGGGGATTGTTAAGACCCTTGATATTCCAGCTAGAAATAATCATATGTTTGTAGGGGAAAGAGGAACCCTCCTACCCACCTTGTCTCTGATTGCGACTCCTTGTACCATACTGGTAAGTCACCCCTGGACTTGGAATAGCTACAGCTTTAACCCTATTCTTAAAACTAACTGTCAAGCTTGCAAGAATTGTTTTAAACTGAGATGTAATTTGAGCTTGGTCATCAGCAATGACCTGTTGGGGGCCTTCACAAAAAGGCACCACCTGAACATCCACCGTGCCTGCCACTTTCTTTTCCTTACTGTTATTATTATAACCAACCTTAACTGCCATCATTGAGCTCAAACTCTATTGCTTGCTCTTGGCAACAGCAGCCTGGGATGAAACCATAATTTGCTCCCCTGTAGTGTTATTGTAATGCTTACGGGAGCGATTTTTACCCTGGACTACTACCTAAGCCCCATTGGAAACCTCAGCTTGCATTAGGTCATAAGCCTGCTTAACCTATATGGTCTCAATGTTTCTCACAACCTGGTCTCCTGTAGGATCCAATCTTTGGAGAGCACTCCCCCGATTCCTACTCTCCGTTTCACCACTGCCCTGAGGTGCCAACTTACTACCAGCTGAAGGACATGCTGTAGTAGAATGGCTAAGGACTTGGCATAGCTTGCAGAATCTTGGCATAGTTTCATAGACAACTTTTTTATTCAAAGTTGAGCCATTAGGTAGTATAACTTTAATAGAAGAGGGCAGGACATCTATTAAATTCACCTCTACCAAGACCCTAGCATAAGAAAGTCTTGCCATAGTTGAGGTTAATCTATCACTCTGTAAAGGTTTCCCAAACATGTTGGCAAATTTTGATAAACAATTGGGAGTCCAACATTTCAAGGGAAGGTTAGGGAATTTCACCCAAACAGGAACCCTAAACATCTCCTCAGCAGAGAAATTAAAGAATTGAGGAATAGGTCTCAATATATGTGGTCTTCTAAAAACCAAATAGAGGCCTCTACTGAGGATAGCAAATTTGTCCTCCACCTTATTGAATTGGTAAATCAACCACCCTAAGTCATGAACAGATAAGGTGGCTTCATAGTTCAAAGTATTACTAATGATATTGTTTAGGTATCTAAATCCTGGAGACTTACCCGCAACATACCCAACAATACAAGATTTCCATACATCACAATTAGAACCCAAATCCATAAACAATAAAGTACAAGATTCAAATCAATTTATACCAGAAAAATAAGAAAGCTTAGAACAATAATCAAGGCTACGGTTACTAGCAAACAAATCTCTCCATTTGCCTACTGCAGATTTATGAGTCGAAGAAATACTTGTTTCAAGGGGAGCAGAGGCAGTTGGAGCTGGAGGACCAACAATGGTGGGCACTGGAGAGGTAGCATTCACAACCGTAGGAGCAACAACAACAGACAGAGGAGTAACATCAGCAGCTTTGGATGAGTCACCCATTATCCGGTCTGAAAAGGTAGCTGAGGATCCTCCCATCTTAGAGTCATCCTCCTGTCTCTTGACAGAGCACATAACCAGGGAAGAGAGGAATTTTGAACCAGAGTCAAATCCATCATCTAGACTAGAATAATCAACTTCATCCACATCAAAAGCATCTTTGTTTGACAAATCTTGCACTAAAACATCATTAGCATGATGAGATTGGTTACTCGAACTGGGTCCACTCGCAAACACTGTGGGAGGTAGAGATGATTCCGTCAAAGGGGGGCTTGAGGTAGCACAGAGAGTATATAGAACTTCCAAACCCAGAAAGGAGTTTTCAGTTCGAGTCGTAGGTGAAATGTTTCGCTTACCTCGGGTTATAGGTTTTCATTTGGTTTTTTTCCATGGGGGCCAAAGAAAAAACAAGAATTTAAAAAATAGAAGAGAATCACAGAACAAGAAGAGTCAGGGTCCAGTGGGTGTCATCACAAGGGAACCAATTTTCAGGGAAAAACGAGAGCTTCTCTCTCTAACTTTTCAAGTTTTTAGCACAGTTAACTATATGAAATAGTAGTTAACTATTTCATATTTGAGTTGTTTAGAGTGTCGTTGTCTTTTCTTTTTCCTTTTGGAATCGGTAGGTCATTTGATAGTTATTCAAGATTATAAATTTATTTAAAAACAAGAATGAGATAGCTAATTGTCTTTTTTTGCTAAACCATACTTTGTATACCTTGACCATTATTTTTATATTTTCTTTTAAAAACTAAAAGGTGTCCCATTTCACATTCTTAAGGCTATGAGTACCAATGTTTGGTTTGCAAAAAAGAAAATGCCAAAGAATTAAAAACAATTATGAATATATACTTGTTATGTTTTCTATCTATAACATTTATGATTTAAGTAAATATATCATTTAAGGTGTCATGATACATAGTTCTTTAGGCCATATGATTTGAACATGATCAAAGTGAAAGCTCACTATATGAATCACTTATAAAGATTAAGAGGATATAAGACATTAAAAGGATGGAGCATTATGAGTCATGATATAAAACAAGAAATAGTGCTTGAATGACAAATAAGAGCAAAGTTATTAATGTAGGAAAATGATTTAAGACATAGTTTAGCTAGCTTGAAAAAGTTGATAAACTATAAAGTTTGAGTTTATTTTTAAGTTTAAAAGTTTTAAAAACTACAAAAGCTTAAGAATGATTAATGATTGAATAAAAAAAAGTTTTGGAGAATTTGTTGAGTGAGTGTTATGACCTAGGAGCTAATAGATATTAGCTTATGAGTGTAAACACAATATAGTTATTTAATGAAACTGTTAAGGCATTGTTTTATCTTTTAAGTTTGTTTTAATTATATTATGTATTAATTTATTTGATAAAGTCTATATTGTGATATTTGTATGATATATGACATGAGAGATACTCATACATTATGGATAACACTATTAAGTGTTTTGGTCGTAGTTTTGTTAAGATTAGTCATTAATGATGATATGCATTAGATCTTTATCATAGGATGATAGTGGATATTCTCACTTTTATAGTATGTTGATACTAAGAATAATGTGTGGATGCTTATTAAAAAATATATTCATCAAACGTGGCTTGTGTGATAACTCATTTGATATTTACCCACCGTTTAAGTTTATTTTAATTACATTATGTGCTTACTTCTTTAATAAAAATCTACATAGTGATATATGTATGATATTTGGTGTGAGACATATCTCATATATTTTGAATAATGCTATTAAATATTCATGGTTATAAGAATAATGTGTAGATGCTTATTAAAAAAATGTATTCATCAAACGTGCCTTGTGTGATAACTCATTAAAAAAATGTATTCATCAAACGTGGTTATAAGTATAATGTGTTAATGTTTGTTAGGGAAAAAAGTTTATCGGACGTGGCTTGTATAAGAACCATTTTGTATTTACCTAGTGTGTATAAAAATCTCATAGAGATGGGTGCATCCGATCCTTTGACTTAAAGTTATCATATTATCTTGTATGGAGAACCATTTACTTTAGCACTTTTAGGTGAACTCTGAAAGGTTGTGCATATAATATAATAGTGATAAGGTATACACTAAGACATATAGAGCTTTATAAATAATTAATATAGGATTTGTCACTTCTGGTAGATAAAGTTAATGTCGTTAACTATTCATTAAGTGTATGCTTTCATAAAATCTGTATACATAGTAGGAATTGATTTTAGAAGAGTTATAAAATTATATTCCATATAAAGTCTATTTACTAGGTAATAAGAATAAAATCAAAAGTGGCTATATAGGGCATGCACCTTCCAAGCCTTAGGTCAATTCATGGCATTGTATGACACAGAGGTTGAATTATATGGTAATCATACTTAGGAAGGGTTGAAAAAAGTCTTGATTGATTGTTTCTAATCACTTTGAGTGTCATGACAGAATGCTAGTTCATTCATTTGATTCAATAAAACAAAATGCATGTATAAAGTATTCATATCATATTTGATTGAAAGAATAAAACAGTTATACTTATACTAGGACTGTAATAAAAACTTACTACAAATATGATTGAAAGCCTAAAAGGTCACACATACAAAAGAAATTGAATATCAATGTAGTACAAAGAATAAAATACTTCTTATTAGAGCCCTAATGAGACTATAACTCTCCTAAAAGTCCTAATAAGATTTGGACTTTATACTAGTGCTAATGAGATTTGGACTCAAAACTAGTTTTAATGAGATTAGAATTTATAATCCTACTATCACTAGATGTCTAGCTTTGTCCATAAAACTAGAATCTTAATGAGATTAAGATTTATTCCATGAGTCCTAGTTAAACTATGACTCTTGAAAAGTCTCAAAGTGTAACTAAAGTCTGAAACATGGTTGATAGGTTAAACTATTTGAACTAATACGAAACTAGTTGGGTTTATAGGCCTTAAAAGCCTATATGCCAGGTATTAGGCTTTATTATTTATATGGGTTTGTAAATCTTTTGTAATAGCCTTGTGATGTGAACTTTATGGATATAAAGATCCAGAAACCCATAATGAAATTAATTCTTTCTAATAAAGCTAAAATCATATTTGGAATTGAGTATGACACAACAATAACCTGTAGCGAGACACCAAGACTATAAGTAAACAAACCCTCCCTCCTAAATGCATATAAAAAGATGCAAACGAGAAGTATATAAGATATCATGAAACCTAGTTAATTCTTTAAAAAGTTAGAGTAGTTTAATGAAGAACAAAAAAATACGAGTAAAACCTCTCACACACAATAATACTTGTTGAAATAATTTTGTACCTAAAAATATAAATACAAGATAAATAACCTTATTTATAATAAGTAAAAGGTCTCAAATAATGCTAGAAAAATAATAAAAGAATTTTAAATAAAATAGAAAAAATAATCATAAATTAACTAGGAAACTAATGTAATTCTTGCACAGTATCTTATGGAATTTATTACAAGTCCTTTCTGATGTTTAATCGTCTAAAATTTAACCTAATATAAAACAAGACCTCTAAAAATATCTGGTAAAATTTCAGCCTGATCTAATGATCGGATAAACAAATATACATGTTAGAGTAAAATTGTGCATTGAAAAAAATAAGCCTGAAACCACCTCTAATACCAAAATTAATTACCCATCATTGTGAAATAATTAGGCTTATATTGTAGATGAATCAGGCCCCTCTTGTACATAGACTAGATTAACTAAGGTTTAATCATCAATTGTTGAAGTTGTAATCTTATTAAAATTCACTTTAGCCTAAATACTATAATAAACTTATTGAATGCATCTTTGAGCTTCTTTACCCTTGATCTTGTAATTGGCTAAATTAGAACTTCAATGGATCTTTTGGTGTAGTCTTGACCATATCATCTCATTTCTCTTCAAAATGATTTGTCCATGAATTGTCACCTGTATCAAACAAAAAAAGATTTGAAATATTAAAAGTAACACTAACACTATACTTACCTAATAGATCTACTTTATAAGCATTATTATTAATTCTTTCAAGGACTTAGAATGGTCTATCTCCTCTCAACATCGATTTAAATCTTCTTTTTTCAGTAAATTGTTTTTTCCGCATACACATTCAAACTCAATCAACTTGTTAAACAATAACCTTATCTTTCCCTTTATTAGCTTTGGATGTATATTGCCCTTTTTGTTTTGTATTTACCACTTCACATTATCATTGAGAGTCTTTACTACTTATGTTTTTCTATTGTCATCAGGATTAACCCTCTTAACATACCAACGATTCAACTTCCTTTGACCTCTTAGCATACAAACTCTTTAGGCCATAAGTAATGTTGCCAAATTTTTAAAGTTCTTATAGAAACATAAAGCTCTTTATCATAAGTAGAATAATTCAATATTGCCCCATTGAGCTTTTTGCTAAAATAAGCTATGAGTTTTTTTTTGTAATATTATTGATGTCATGAAAATCAATACACATCCTCCAGGTCCCATTTTTTTTTTTTGGTATTAACAACACTGGAATTACACAAGGAATTATGGTTTCTCTTATGTACCCTTTTATCATTAATTCTTCCACTTTCCTTTAAAGTTTCTTTATTTCCTAAAATTGCTTATATATGCTTAAGTATAAATGCTTAGGTATAAATACTTAAGGTACAAGATCAATTTGGTTTTTAACTTTTCTAATAGGTGGCAACTCACTAGAAATCTTATTAGAAAAGATGTTCTTAAGATTTTGTAATAAAGAAACATAAATACTAGGAAGGTAATGATCAAGGTCATTGATGTTAAAATATGTCTTCTTATACATAAGTAAAATCATAAGCAAGTTAGAAAAATAAACATTCTTAATTTTACTTTCTTTAGCATAAAAACTAACATGTTTCTTTATCTGTCTTCCACTATTTTTTTCTCTCCCTTTCTTTCTTCTCTCCTCTCTCATCTAAATCCTTACTAACTTATTTTGGTTGAATCTAATCTTCTTCTCTCTTGACTCACTTTCTTTTTACTCTTTATCACATCATCATATGATTGATCTTTTTCTTCAATCTTGTTTTCTCCTTTCAATTTTAATTGGTCTTCATACACTTGTTTAGGAGACAATAGTACAAGTTATTATCCCTCTTAAGAGAATACATGTTATTAAACTTATTTTGCTTAGATTTTCTATCAAATTGCCAAGGTCTCTCCAACAATAAATGAATAGCATACATAAACATAACATCACACAACATCTCATCCTTATATTTTCCAACGGAAAACGAAACCAAAACCTGCTTAGTAACTCATATTTCTCCATAATCATTTAACCATTGAAGTTTATAAGGTTTTTCATGTTTAATATTGTCCAAATTTAATTTTCTAACTAGTATAATAATAATAAAATTAGCACTTTAAACATAAAACTTGATATGTCGGTAAGAATAATTTACTTTTTTAAATTAATTTCTTTGATTTTTATAATTAATTTTGATATTTATGACTGTTTGATCAAACTGAATAACAACTATTCAGTTTAACTTAAAACATAATTGTTTCATTAATAGTCAAAATATTAACATACATAATATTTCAAGTCTAATAAATATGTTACTACATAGAGAACACATAAACAAAAAAAAAACATATTTTCTTTCATTTGTTTTCCCTTTTTATTTTTTTAGAGGGTTAGAGGGTTTAGTTGTATGCTAGAGGTGTTATCTCTGTGTGAGATAAATAGACACCTTAAAGATTGTGTTTTCATGCCTCTAAACTAACTTTTTATTTGGTTTCATATTAAACAATTTATTTAAAATTTTAAGCTGTTTTTATGATGAAGACAAATCTAAATTCAAGTGTCAGGGTTGCTAAGGATTTTAAATTCAACTAGATCCTTTTGATGGTATGAATTACACAAGGTGGATGGACATGATGGTATTCATGCTTACTTTATTAAAGATTTACTATATTTTTTACCCAAACTTGTTTGCACTACCTGAACCACAAAAAGATGAATTTGTTGTTGTTAAGACTGAAAGACTGAAAAATGAGGAAAATAAAGTGCTTTTTCGAGGGCATATTTTGAATCACATCTTCTCTAAATTAAAGTCGCCAAAAAAATTTAGCTATCTTGGAGACACATTACAAGCAGGAAAAATCAGGTTCTGATTATTTTTTTACTTTAACAGTTTTTTAGTATGAGATTATTGACAACAAGTCAATCATGGATCAAGTCCGTGAAATTTATTGTTATGGCTACTACAAGAAGCAAAATGGTTAAGAAGTATGTTGTTAAATATTAAGTTGTGGTAACTATGTCTCGAGCTTATAGTATGATTTATAGATATATTCGAGAGTTGATTATAAATGGGGTAATCATATTATCTATATGAAATATGTGAATAATTTAGCAGATCCGCTCACAAAAGAACTATCTAGAGATATGATAAGGAAAACAACTAGTGAAATGAGGTTGAAACCCGTGTTAAAGATACCGGTAATAGAAACCCAACTTCGAATTAACAAGAAGCTTATCTCTAAGTTTAATAGGTAGTATATATTGGACACTGATAATTAATTTTAGACCTTATTCTGATAGTATTCAGTGCATTCTATTACATAAAGGAGGATGAGTGTAAACTCTTAATAAAATTTAAAGTTCGTATCTAATGTAATAGAGAGATGTATAATTCCACCTATATGAATATAAAAGTAGTGTTGTTTCTTACAAGAGTTAAGTTTTTTTCTTGTAAATATTCATAAAAATGAGATTTTAGCACATGGTCATAATATTATTAAACAATTGTAAACCTTTTAAGAGTTTGGAGAGTATTATGTATGTAGTATCTTCGATTCTATAGCAAAAGTTTTGGTTTCATATAGAAACATCAATAACTTTAGTAGGATTTAAGTTATAATACTAATAAAGATTTAAATTACAAAATACCTTCTTATAAATATAATTTTGTCAAATGAAAAGACATTCATTACAAACTAGTGGAGGATTGTTGGTGTAGTTAGTAAATGAATAAACAACAAAAAGATGCATATCCCACATTGGAAACAAACACTCCCTTCTAAGTATTTATAAGTGTAAGTTTCTATTATATAGTAAATTAAATAAAAGTCATAGTACATGAGCTCTCCTAGTAAACTTTTTAATGTTATTATATGAATATTTATAATATAAAAAATAACATTTGACACTTGAAATTTAATATATTGATAAGATTAATTTGTTTTTGAATTAATTTCTTTGATTTTTATAATTAATTTTAACATTAATAAAATAAAACTAAATATCAGCTATTTAATTTAATTTAAAATATAATTATTTTATTAACAGACATATAATTTCATTAATTTCTTTGATTTTTATAATTAATTTTAACATTAATAAAATAAAACTAAATATCAGCTATTCAATTTAATTTAAAATATAATTATTTTATTAACAGACATATAATTTCATTAACATTTATACTAACATAATATTTTTATTAAATGGAGAACACAAAAAACATAACCTTAGAACTTGCATTGAGATATAATTTTTTACCTTGTTGTTTTCTCCTTATTCAACAATTTCCCTGAAGCTGTCTATGCATGTTTTAATGATGAATGTATTAATCACAGAATTATTATGTAATTATAATATTATATTTTGACATCTTAGTTGTAACCTACTACGATTTTTTCAATGAGATTCCAGAAAATAACAAGCACTCACGAGAATAGTATAATAAAAGATGCTAGTCCATCTCATTCGAGATGTTGCAATTCAAGTGACATTTTATATGATGATTGTGTTTTAAAATATTTTTTTAAAATAATATTTTTTTTATTTTTAAAATTTATTTTTAATATCAACAAATCAAAATAATACAAAAATATATAAAAAAATTTTAAAAACTACAATTAAAATGCTCCCAAACACCCGCTAACACCTAAATAACATAGCATTTTCAAACATGCCATTATTATTGCAAAAAAGACCTAATTGGCAAGTGCTATGAATTTAAAAAAATAAAAAACAAAAGAAAGAGGAGAGACGAAAACGAAAGAGCAAAAGAAAGCTACAGAACAATTTTCTCCGCTATACATCATAAAGCACACGAAATAACCATAGTGCAACATACGAAATTCTAACACAAGTAATCTGCTCAAAGTTGGAAGCTCAAACAACCAATGAAACACCAGTGAATTAGGAAGAGATTTCTCCTACTTCATGATATCCCAGATATTTCATGTTAGTAGGCTCATGGTGGGAGGGTGTCAACCTAAAATTTTCCCCTGGAGATATGTGAAGCCTTACCCGCATCCAGCCATACATTAATATCAAAAAGGGTTAAAAAGAGAGAGAGAGAGAGAGCATACATCGTATTCTCAAATAGCTTGATTTCATAGTTGACACTGTGATTAAAGCATGAAATCTCTCAACACCTCATCCTTCCATTACTGCAAACCACAAGTTACACACAAAGAGGCTCCAAGAAACCAAAGCACCACAAATAGGAATAAGAAATGAGCGTGGAGGAATAAGAGTGGAGGCCTGCATGAATACCCCAGTCACTCTACATATTAGTTATGTCTCTATTTTGAGCAGGGAATTGAGGGATGTGCTATTGAATCGTTGAGCAAAGCCTCGGATCACAAGCACGATGACATCCCGTAAATGTCGGGAGGGGACCATCAGGTCTACTTCATTCTCACTATCCACAACAATCCTAAGCCGGTGTTGATCATTTCGGAAAAGATCCACCTGCAAATTCTTTTAGCCTTAGCCTTTTGTATTATTGAGATAGCAAGGAGAAGTGTATGAAGCTCAAACTCAGTACAAAAACTGTTTTTGTCATGTGGGAAGAGGGCAACATAAAATGAGATGCATCACCTAGAATCAGTTTTTTTTTTTTTTTTTTAATAGGGGCAATTTTTTAAATATTTTTTTACCATAATAAAGTGTTTCTAAATTTATTTACCAAACTGCGGTACTTTGAAGCACGTAGATTCTACCTCGACAATCCCTGTCATCTTTTTTTTCCCAAAGATATTAATAAAAATAATACAATGAACATTTCGTTAGACTAGTTGATTTTGTTTGCAACCTAGGTTTTTATATACATGACTAGGTAAACATCTTGTTTTAAACAACAGAACTTTTACACACACACACACACACACACACTGCTTCCAGATCTTGGATTCCCAGCCATCATACTTCCCAAACATGTTTTTTGTCCCTTAGCTTGTGCTTGAATTTCCAGGCCTTACAACTGATCCCATCATTAACTTCCTTAGTCCTTACAACTGATCCACAAAATCACTGCATAGATACTATACAGGCCTACGCAGTCTTTAACTAAATCTTCTAATAGACATCCAAAAGCACACGAGTATCAAGATCAACAAGGGTGGATGAATTTCCAAGATACCATTTATTTTATTAACACATTATTAGTTATTGAAAGAAGAAAATGATATGGCAAGGTGAGCCCTACATGACAAAGTTATCTTGGATTAGGTTAGAAGTACCCTATTTTGATAAATAACAAGTATGGTTTATTGGGAAAAAAAACCTCCACCTGAAATGGTTGTATCCTATCATCTGCAAAATGTGTGGAGATGCAATCTATATATTGCATCTATAATCTGTACCCAATTTGACTGAATGAAAAACTTAAATGAATTCCTCCTTCAAACCATGATAGCAAACAAGTTTGGAACAATACTGTGTGCCACGGAACAAACTAAGCAGGATGTAACAAAACTAATGAAGTTTTGACACAAACTCACATGAAAGGGAGGAGCATAACTTCCACGAATTTCAGTTGTTGGAAATGAAGTCTTAGAACCTGGCTTCACAACTTTCACCCGTTTTCTATTAACTTCTAGTATTCTTCTCTCAAGACTACCCTCTCCGAGAATCTGCAATATTAACAATGACATTAAAATGCTAGTTTATTTTTTACCATTCTCAACTTAAGCACAAAATTGCAATGAAATGGAGAGACCTTTTTTGGAGAACAGTCTTTGTTACATAATACCTGTATTCAAAGACTTGCAGTCAGTTCAGGAACCATGTAGTAAAAGAAGTGTGTGTGTGTGTGTGTAAGAGAACTGCTTTGCGCAGTTGAGACTATTGCATCTGTCCACTTCAAGTGCTCCTTTCATGATGAGCAATAATATATTTGATCAAAACCAAACAATAATAGTAAACATGGTAATTCAGGCAACGCCCCTTTTTTTCCCTCACAGAGAACAACCTCCCCACCCCACCCCACGCCAACAAAAAAAAGTTGTCCAGATTTCATCCTCCTGTCTTTCTCCCCCCTCAAATTAAAAGAGTTCTAGCACATGAGATGTGTGGCATAACTTAAAATGCACCTTTACCAAGCCTTTGCAACTCAACAGTAAAGAGGGAGAAAAATCTCCAATAAAAGAACATAGTATACAAGAAACTCTAGAGAATTCTTTTCATGAAGTTTACACGTCCTTAGATACATGTTTTACCAAATGCAGAAGTGTAGATGTACAAGAAACGCAGCAACAATCGACTAGTTTAGAAGGAATTAAATTCAGCATAATACTCAAAATATACACACCTCAAATTTCACAGATCCAAGTTCAAGCTTCTGCTTAACTTCTTTTAAAACATCAGGCTCTGAAAGTTAGTCATGTCAAAATTAGAAAAATAGAAGACAGACTATCACAGAATTGAGAGATTATACAGATGTGAGAAAAAATATAAGCAAAACAATGGTATGACATGGACAGGAAACACCACACATAAAGTTTGTCATAGGTTTCGCTCTTGGAGTGGGACAAAAGAATTGGCAAGTCAAATCTTGTCTGGTCATAAATCAAATTCAATGCACACATCTCATTTCTTGATCAATACATTATTTCAGTATCTTAAAGCTTGCAGCAATTTGTCCCTGGACGACCGCTCAGTTAAGACTAGCCATTTCTACTTGGAGTACTCAAGTCCAGGCAATGGGAGGGACAGTGGATTTAAGGATGTGAGAGGGACACTTCCTATTGTGTAGTCCAGAGCCTTCAGACCTCTTGTTCAAAATAAAAAAAAGTTTTCTTTTTTTAATTCAGCAATGACTAGAACAAGCCACAACCTAGCAGGTTTCAGTTAAACTTTGGTCACAATTTCATGGCACATGATTGATATGCCAGGGAACAAATCAGAAATTTTATGAGATGGGTGTCCGGCTGAGTTCAACCAGTTTTTTTTTTTTTTTTT
>Ga0325411_1002794_pt1 | contig 19707 bp, 9 predicted proteins | sample PopdelMetagenome_13_FD_206181 | JGI IMG/M metagenome (GOLD analysis project Ga0325411, IMG submission 206181) | Populus deltoides microbial communities from Bellville, Georgia, United States - Xylem-PdIQD-R4 | ecosystem: Host-associated > Plants > Phyllosphere > Stem > Wood/Secondary xylem...
TAGGAAACACATACAAGCAACTAGAACTTGAAGTCTGGTGCTCCTGATCTCTTTTTCCTCCTCTCCTTCTCTTCTTCTCATTAATTACCAAACCTTAAGTTAGGATCCAACAAAAAAATGGAGGGGAAAGGTTATTCTGGAAGCTTTTTTCAAAGAAGCAAGCCTTACATAGCCATGATATCATTGCAATTTGGCTATGCTGGCATGAACATCATCACCAAGGTTTCTCTTAATCGAGGGATGAGTCATTATGTTCTAGTGGTGTATAGGCATGCCTTTGCTACTGCTGTTATTGCTCCTTTTGCCATTATTCTTGAGAGGTACACAAATATGGTAGCATGATTCAAGAGAGTGCTAGCTTTTATTAATCTTTATTGGTAGTGAACTTTATTAATCTTTTCTGGTTTTCTTTATTGGGTTCAGGAAAGTAAGACCAAAGATTACATTTCCCATTTTCATGCAAATGTTTGTGCTGGGTCTTCTTGGGTTAGTATTTTCTCTTTGGCATGACATGGTTCTAAACTTTTGGAAGATATTGAAGCAAGGATGACAAGTAAATCTTAACTTCTTTCTTTTGTCTTTTCTTGGTCTAACAGGCCTGTGATTGATCAAAACTTTTACTACGCTGGGTTGAAATTCACTTCTCCTACCTTTTCATGTGCCATGAGTAACATGCTGCCTGCAATGACATTTGTCATGGCAGTTCTTTGCAGGTACTATAATCAACACTCTGATAACTCTGTATATCTCTTCTCTTCGTTGCTTTATCATGAGTGACTAACTGATGTACTTGTTTGGTGGGGCTTGTACCAAAAATATATATACAGGATGGAGATAGTGGACATAAAGAAAGTTAGATGCCAAGCAAAGGTGATTGGAACTATAGTAACTGTGGCTGGAGCCATGTTGATGACATTGTACAAAGGTAACGTCATCAATTTGATCTGGTCTGAGCATGTCCACACCCATTCATCTTCTGTTCCTGAAACTTCTAACAAGGATTGGATTAAGGGTTCCATTCTTCTCATCATTGCTACATTTGCTTGGGCTTCATTCTTCATTCTTCAGGTAAATAATAGAATGACTAGTATAACTTTAGTTGTGGATTTGAAAAAAAGGAGTTCGAGCACTTGACTTTTTGCTACTACTTATTTTACAGACAGTGACACTTACGCGGTACTCAGCTCACCTTTCACTTACAGCAATCGTGTGCTTTTTGGGCACACTACAGTCCATAGCTGTCACCTTTGTGATGGAACACAAGCCTTTTGCTTGGACCATTGGCTGGGACATGAATCTTCTTGCTGCTGCCTATGCTGTGAGTCTCTCTCTCTCTCTCTCTCTCTCTCTCTACAAACTCAAAGGTTCAAATATGTATTAGCAATAGTAAAGGGACTAATAAGTGTAATTTTCATGTACAGGGAATTGTGTCATCAAGCATTTCATACTATGTTCAAGGACTTGTCATGCAAAAAACAGGGCCTGTCTTCGTTACCGCTTTCAGCCCTTTGATGATGATCATAGTTGCAATCATGGGCTCTTTCATTTTGGCTGAGAATATTTATGTTGGAGGGTAATTTCTTACGTCCTCCACAAAAAAAAAAAAAAAATAGTCTGCCTTTTTTACATTTGGATTTACTACACTGATTAATAATTTCTTTTTGGATTTACAGTGTTCTTGGTGCTATATTAATTGTAGCTGGACTCTATGCTGTTCTATGGGGCAAGCACAAGGAACAAAAAGAAAAGGAAGCTGAAATTATCCCGGGACCAATTAAAGAAAATGGAGAGAATGGTGACACAACAGGAATGATCCAGGACATTGAAGCTAACAATTGCACCGAGAAGCAAAGGAATCAAGCTAACAATGAACCGTCCGTGGCTATTACTGTTCCAACTTCACAGGCTCCCATGATAGCAAGGGAAGCACCAAGAGCATAATTAGCTTAGGAGAGAAATGATAAAGACAGAAATAATAGAGGGTTGGCCATGGAAGCTTGGAAGGGAAAGGAAAATAAGCTTCTTTTTTATTTTTTGTAATTCCAACCTTACTATTTTTACCCTTTTTTTGCCTTTGTTTTTTACTTTTTTGCTTTGTGGGAGATAAAATTATGGGACTCACAATCTTCCATGTGTAACTGTGAGCTGATATTCTGTTGATGAAAAGCTAATGAGAGAATGCAGAATCTTCCTTTTTGGATTTTATAATTATCGAGTGTCCTGCCTAAACTCCAAATCGATTTAAAATTCCTGGAAATTTTGTTCCACATGTAATAGAATTGACGATGACGTCCGAGGCAGATTCCACTCACTAGTGTGCATGTGGCTGACTTTTTTCTTGCAGTTTCCATCATGTATGAATAGGGTGGGAATCTGACATGCCATTCAATGTTGAAGTATCCGTTCCTAACAATTCACTTTCACCATTGCATGATATTCGTTTCTTTGATCACTCTTGCTCCCACTGGCATTGACAAATCAAGTATACAGTGATGGAAGCACACATCTATCTTATTCCTTTGAAACTTCATTCTGTGTGTTGAGGATCATATATAGTTGATTACAAATCAAGTAATCCTGTTGCTTATATGTACGTGGCATTGTTAATTTCTCTGCCTGCATTGATTTGGTGAAATCATATATATGTATATGGTATGATTAAAATTAAGAAAAAAAAATATGTTTCAACAAAAGAGGGACTACCAAGTTTACTAGCCTGACATGACAAAAATGGTTCAAGCACCACCATAAAAGCCAGACATGTCTGCAGATGATATCCTTGGCCATATGGAGCTAGTTTTGTTACCTAGGGAACAATTTCCAGCTCTGCTGTACGATTGTCTATTGGCCTCATTTACAAATTTTAGCTGCAATCAATCTCCATTGCAGCTGTAGTTCAAAAAAATCTCCTTCAACTGGTATGATGTGAAAATAATCATCCAAGCAAAAAATATTGAAATAGATTAATGAAAAGGCAGATAAAAATTCCAGGGAAAAAAATACTAAAATATTTAAGCGATTATCATTGAACAAAAATGATAGTGATCATATGACCAAGAAAGAGGAAATCTTATATAGATTCCTTTTCATCCAAGTAACAGATAGTACAGCTATCGTTGAGCATCAGTTGCCAAATTAAAGTTTCCAGGATAATTAAGAAAAGTAATAGAATAAATTGTTTCCTCACACTTTTTGTATATATCCAATGAAAAATAGCCCAGATGGAATGAAACGGTAGAAACGAATATTTTGTGCTGATTAGCTCTTCAAAAATTAATTAAATGTCTTAAGATTTAAAAAAGGGCAAAGAACATAATTGTCCCTCATCTATCAAGTGATTCTCAAGTGGGCCTCCAAACGAAACAAATTCCCAATTGAACCCTCCTATAAAACATCTCCCAATTAACCTCCATCAACATTTATGGGAGGAAAAATGTTAAGACAAAGGGTTAATTTAATAGGGTCATGTCCAATAAATGGGCCGGGGGACCCAATTTGGAATTATTTTTTGTTTGGGGACTCAAATTGGGTTATATGTGCTGTGTCCTTTGCCCAAATAAGATTATTCATTCTTGCACACCTTCAATATGATTGTCATTAATTCTTGTTAATTTAATCCGGGATATGTATTTTTACTCGAAATTCATTTCTCTTCCAATGGATAACTCGGGGGGAGAATATAATGTCGAAATTTTGCTCAAAATGATCAGACACAAAGTGATGCAGACAATGACTTGATATAATCCAGTGAACATAGCATCAAAATATGTTTGCATTTTCGAACCAGACATACCAATACTACGTGCAAATGTTCTGATTCCTAGTTCCTAGTTTCTATTTTGAGTACCATTGAGTGCTAAAGTTGTTGTGCTCTCACTTGTTAGGATAATATCACCACCTCTTCATATTCCACTTTGATCATCTCCTCCGTGACTTCAGATATATATATATATATTCGAATAAAAACCATCCATCACCTCTTACAATCTCGAGTTGTTGCCGTCCTAAGATTGATGTAATGCATACCAGGTTGATTGTCATATACTAGGCTAGCTCATGTCCTCTAGCATTTGCTATAAACCTGTGGAATAATATTGAAAAGTTGCATTTTGCATTATTTAATTGGAATCTCACATTGAGATTTTCATGTTTTTTTTTTAACCAATGAGACAAAACGGTACTTCATATTCAAAGGGAGTTTTAATTAGAAACTATAAAGAAAATTAAGATAAATTGAGATACCAAGGTCAAGTTTTTCCTATTTTTTAAAATCTCCAAAAGGGTTAAAAAGCCACTAATTGTTGGTTTCTCCATTAGAAATTAAGCTGAGTGGAAGATTAGGTATCAATGGATGATCAAGGACAGAAAATCTTGAGCTTAATCTAGACTTTCTCCGTTAGAAATTAAGCTGAGTGGAAGATTAGGTATTAATGGATGATAAAGGACAGAAAGTTTTTGAGCTTAATCTGGACACTCCTTAGCAATAGGGTTCATAGCCTTTCACAAGTAAATTCCGATAACATGCCAAAATCCACCAAGGAAAGAAAGAGATTAGTAGTAGTGTTGCGAGATTGAAATATTATAAGAACATCGGTCTCAATGCGTCCAAGTGGATGTATTATTGTGCTAGTTTTTTCTTTTCCTGTAAAAATTCTTAGTCATGATTTCACTTACAAATAGCCCGGAAGGTGGACTAATGACAAGAGAGAGTAAAATTCTTCTCCTTTTGGGCTATTTTTTTATAAGAAATCCGTCTTGTATACGGTTTCATTCATATAACTAAATTCAAGATTTTGTCTGGACATTGATTTCATTTTGCCATGATTTATCGTCATTAAAGTAAAATCACATTACTTTCAGCAAACTGCGTTGTGATGATCTCTATTCCGTCGGCCTCGTTATTTCTCACATAGACGGCCTGGAATTAAGAAAAAAAAGAAAAAGTTAATTCAACTAGTTAAATTTTAGATTTATTTTTTAAAAATTATTAAATTTTAGGATGAAACTCAATTAGTTAAATTTTAGATTTGTTTTTTTAAAAATTACTAATTCAAATTTTATAAATTTCAGACTATTAAAAACTTACATGATTGTTAACTTCAAGATCTGTATAATTAATTAAGATACATGCTGCTCCAGCCATCTACATTAATAAAAAAAAAATTATTTGATTAGGACGTGTGTTAGTAACTAACGAAGTTATCATTGTCAAGCAAGGCTGCTTAATTCGACAGTAATATATGATTATTTTTTAATTATTTATTTATTTTGATTGTTAACAGAAGCAATTATTTTCCAAATTGGATAATGACTACAGCTGTGATATATACCACTTGAAAATTGTTGTGTTGCATGGAAATCACTAGCACTGAAAATGATTATGCAACATCGATTCTCCACATAATTTTTGTTGCCTCCATCTGCCCTTTTTGTTTGGTTTCTAAGCACTCTTCGAAGTCCCTTTGTCCTCTAGCAAGGGGACACTCAACAAGGCCCAAAATCAATCTTATATTAAAATATCAATCCCCACTAAGTTTTATTGTATATTTTTCTTCAGTGCAATAACTCCCATATAATGGTTTCTGCCATCACCAAAGTGTGACTGAGATCTTGATCCCGAGATTAATTTATTTTGCAGACTCGCCACTAAATATTCAAGATTGAGAGAGGAGTGCTTGAGCATCCAATATTAATATATTTATGCTCCAACTCATCTTGTCAATCACAAAATAATTAGGCATCCATCAAAAAGGAAAAAAAAAAAACAAGAAGAAGAGCTACTTAGGGATCCATGATAAAACATTTGTCATAAAATTGATTCAAGTTTTTGATTTAATCAAGATTTTGAAGAATTACAGATAATATAAATAGAATCTATAAATTAATTTTTTTAATTTTTAATTAAATTATTTTTTTAATCAATTTTATAACAAAGTTTTAATTTAATCTAAAATTATTTCTAAACCAAATATATTTATAACTTTTTTCATGAGGCAAATTTTAATTGATATTTATAACAAAGATCTACGTCGATATATTTAGAAGGAAAACGGTCTCGGACGAAGTAAAAATCATACAAAAATAAAAAAATAAAAGCCGGACTAGGTTGAGCCAGTTGACAGGAAAGGAAGCCTAAATGAGATCAGAAGCTTTTAGCAGGCTTTAAGAGATTCAATTCGGCTCGGTCTAAAAAGGCTCGAAAGTATCTTGATATTTAGCCCATGCCAAGATCGAAATGGTAACGATTGTTCAATGGAGCTCGAGGACAAAAATCAGAATCCAATTTCCAAAGACTTGTCCTTGAAGTCTTCTTTGGAAAAAGAAGCCCAAAACTAAAATTCGGGATTGCCTCAAAGAAAAATCAGAATCCGAGTATTAACAGTAATTATAGAATTGTGAAGGAAGTTAAAGAAAGAAGATTAAAGATGTTTAGAAGTTACTGCTAGGATTAACTTGTAAAAAAAAATATCAATTACATAAAAAGTTAGCAAAAATAACAATTTAAAAAATCAAAATCAAAACTAAAATATAAAATAAATTTTATTTATGATTGAAAAGAAAAAATAATTAAAAAACGAACCAAAAAAATCAGATCAAAATTGAAATGAAAAATAAAAAAATTATTGAAGGGTGAAATTGAAAAGAAAAATTTATTTAACAAAAGGCTAAAAAAATCAAAAGAACGATGATCAAATTAAAAAATAACATTTGACAAATTGGGATTGAAAAATAAAATTAAAAACAAATAAAATTTCTATAAATATCCAAAAACAAAAATTAAAAATCAAAATAATGAAGAATGAAATTGAAATATTAACAACAAATATATTTTAATTTTATAATATTAGTATAGGAGATTCAAAGTTTTATCAATGTTTTATTGTCTTTAATTTTTTTATGCAATAATTTTGAATTATATATACTATGAAATATATAAATAAATGACTCAATTGGGTGCTAGGTCCTGCAGCAGGACACAAATTAGCTTTGAGTCCGGCACTGTCACGAATTCAATTTGGTATTGGGTCCTGCCCGGTGCAGATCCATGTGAGTATTAACTATCATTAGAATTGTGAAGGAAGTTAAAGAAAGAAGATTAAAGATGTTTCGAAGTTACTGCTATGATTAACTTGGAAAAAAGAATATCAATAATATAAAAAGATAAAAAAAATAATTTAAAAAAACAAAATTAAAAAATATAAATATAAAATAAATTTTATTTATGATTGAAAGGAAAAAATAATTAAAAAAATAAAAAAATCAAAAGAATAAAGATCAAAATTAAAATAAAAAATAAAAAAATTATTAAAGGGTGAAATTGAAAAGAAAAATTTATTTAACAAAAAGCCCAAAAAATCAAAAAAACAAGAACCAAATTAAAACAAAATAATATTTGGCAAATTGGGATTGGAGGGTGAAATTAAAAACAAATAAAATTTTTATAAATATCCAAGAATAAAAATTAAAAATCAGAATAATGAGAAATAAAATTGAAATACTAACAACAAAGAGGAATAAGCTATAATTTTCAAGGGAGAAAGAGAAAATAAAAATAAAAAAAATAAAGAAAGATCAACTTGCGACAAACCGGACCGTCGCCGCCTACATACATTACACATACAATCAGTAAAAGGATGCGGGGAAACACATTTTTTAAGGTTTCAAACTACATGGTGAAAACATATTTTTCAACACTGGCCATTTTACCGTGTATTTAAAAAGAGAAAATACTTATTTGTGTCTAATCAATTTAGTAATAACTAATGAATCATATAAAAAGATCTAAACGTTTCTAATAGCTAGAGCAATGATTTTTTTATGATGACAAGATAAAAATCATCATTTTATCACTCCAATGAGCAATTTTCATGACGAGTCTATATCTACAGTGTTTTTACAACTATTATTAGCTCTTGTTAATATAAAAATAATGTACAAAGTCTAATAAATATTGAATATTGAATCCAACCACCTTAAATTGAATACAATTACAAAAAGAAGAAGTAAAGAGTGTTTATCAACAGTATCTAATGTGTATTAAGATATGAATCTAATGGTTTTCTCTTCACTATTATAATTGTTCAAGCTTCAGATTAATTCTAAGTCATTTCAATCAAAGGCCATGGATACAAGTCAAGGGAAAGTATGGTGAGGAGAAGTTGGTGGTTGAGCATGAACTAGGTCAATTGGCTGTATAAATTTCATCATTTCTGCCCAAACAATGTTAAATATCTACACCTTGATGTAAGGTAATGGCGCTGATCGCACCCTTGAGAGCCCCACACGGAGTGGCTGAATTTATTTCAAAGTCCATGGTCTCCACCTTTGTTCTTGACCATAAATTGATTTTTCATTTGATTTGATGATCGAGCTAGTAGGCTTATTAATTTTATATATTTTTCTTTTATGATTAATTGAAATAATACTTTATGATTAATTGAAATGAGTAAAAAATAAATAAAATTACTAGAACAACTCAAACCTTTCATTTAAAATAAACAACGCTTTCTATCAATACAAATTTATTTTCTTCACCCACCAAGTCTTGAGAGGCTCTTCCTTGTCATTTTTTTTAATTAAATTGAAAAATATGGTATCATAAATTTTAATTAGATCTTGCCATGTGTTTTGACTATCTCGAAAAGTCACCATATGAATATTAAGTAAATTTAATTATTTTAATTAATATTCTACCTAAAACTTTATTTTATAATATAATTTATTGACCTAGTCTTTTTCTCTGTTACGCGGTTGTTCATTCCGAGTTTTTTTTTATCTTCCTTTTTTAACAAGAAATGTTAAGAAAAAAACCGAGTAAGGCAAGTGAAAAAAAAAAAACCAACCATAAATTAAATAAATAAAACACGAGAGGGGACCGAAGTTTACACATAATAACGCTTGCAAAAGGAATTTTTTTTGTTTAAGATTGTATTTTTAATATTTTTAAATTATTTTAATATATTATATCAAAAATAAAATTTTAAAAATAAAAAAATAATTTAAATAATTCTTTTTAAAAATCACAATCACAACAACCATCAATCAAAATTTACTCAAATCACTTGAGATGTAATTATAATTGCAACTCTGATTGAAAAGAAGAGTAAGTGATGCTATTGCGGTGGTCAAGCCGTCATGTCATACACTTTTGAAATTACTATTATTATTTTATGCACCGACCAGGGTAATATTTAGCATTCTTTTCTCATATATTAGTATTTACACCCTCGATAAATAGGGTTGGAGGTGATGTTATTTGATCCAGGAAAAGATGAATATACTTCAGAATTGACAAAAACAACTCTTTTAATTCAATAGAAAATACCACTTCAAAAACAAATTAATGTTCTCATACATATATAAGATAGTTTTGATTTTCCAAGTTCAAATTCCTATAACACCATATTTTCTTTATATTATATTAGTGTAAATCCATATATTAGAATTATGTATGTGTAAGCACACTTAAATCCTATTTGTTTTTTATAAAAAGTGATTTTCTAGAAATTATTTTTTAAACAAAGAAAAAATAGCTTGATTTTTAAGAAAATATTTTTTTTATCGAGAAAAATATTTTTAGAAGTTGCAAAAAAATTAAAAAATTTTTATTTTTAGTTGATTATATTAATTATTGCTATATATTTTGTTTTGAGTTTTTTCAATTTTTTCTCTTAGAATTTAATTTTTATATTAATTTTGTTATTTATTATTTTAATTGTTATTTATTTTCTCTTATGATTTTTTTAATTAAAATTTTGCATCTATGGTGTTTGGTCTTTATTTTTTTATTGCTATTTATTTTAAAATATTGCTATATATTATCAATAGGTTTTATATAAAAAAAAATCCCATTAAAACCAGGTAATAATAGTAAATCACAATCTACTAGTAGCTTTCAAGAATTTTAAAATGGAAGAAAACTTTGAAAAAAGCACTCTTGACTGGTCTTTAGTGAATTACTCGGTTAAGGAGTCAACAACGACATCCCCGACGAGTCATATGTCATGAAAGCACCATCCCAACAACCATCCGATCGAACTCTTGCCGATCATATGGCCAGTTCTCATTGGCCTGCGTGCGTTTGAGAACCATGCCATGAGCAAAAAGTAAATGACTTTTGAAATTTGTTTTCCTTGATTCACAAGCAGAACCAAGATGAGTGTTTTTCTCAAGTGGGAAGAGGATTAAGTACAGTATATTCGGAAAGATTCTCATGGTACGATATCATGATTAATGCCCTTTGTCATAAAAATCATCAGGAAATTGAAATTATAATGTGATTCTGAAATTATAGCCTTCTCAGCTTCTTCTTCTTCGTTTTCTCTCGAAACATCCTTCCATGTGTTCTGAAAAATAATTAGTTTTATACATCAAATACTGTTTAAAAATTTTAAATACTCCATCCATATAGAGTAGTGCATATATGGAATTCAAGAAAATTGATGCAGAGGAGGAAATTGATGCAAGGGAACCACAATAAAAATAACAAGAAGCATAAAAATATATATATTTTTATAAAAATATAAAAAAATCGACTCAAATAACATCTTTTAGGTTGGGTCATCTAGAGCTCGACTAACTATAGTGACTTATATCTCTTACTGAACTAAACTTTTAGAATTATTTGAAAAGAAATTAAGTTTAATTTAACAATCACATCAATTATTGTGTTTTATTGTCATTGACTCATTGTAATGGTTGGATAAGATCGAATATTTTCTTGGGTATAGTTTTATAGTAGAATTTTAGTTGTTCAGAACTTTTAATTTTTGCTAGCTTTACAATATCACAGTTGAGAAAATAATAGAAAGTTTTTTTTTTTTTTTCAGATGATAAAGAATATTATTGCATGAAATTTAGGTATTAATTGAGACTAAATCGCAGTATGGTATGGAGTGCTTGGAATTCAAAAATTAATGCATCTCTAGATATGTGAGCACATAGAGGATTATACCTGTAGTCAAAGATTCTCAATGTAGCTCCAAACTACAAAAATAAAATAAAAATAAAAATAAAAATTGCATCAACTTCGTGTGAAGTGGGGCAAAGGCGTGGCTAAAAAGTTTAATTAATTTTACGCGTCGGCCTCTCCGTATAAAGCTAAGCATGTTTAAGCCATAGATTTGTGGAAGTGTATTGTAAACACTCATTGTCATTCATCTATTTCACGACAGACTTTCTCTTCTAGCCATATTGCTTTCGAGATCAAGCCCCTCTCTATAATTTCTACATGGATGGAAATTGCACTATCCCTCGAAAGTTTTCGTACCAAACATTGGCTTGTGCCACTAATAATTTCTCAGAGAAAGACAAACTTGGGGAAGGAGCAACTTGTTCAGTTTTTAAGGGATTCTTAAGGGAGTTGAGCTGCTCTGTGGCGGTGAAGAGGATACTATTTAGTTCTAAATATGGCATGGAGTCATACCTGCCAGAAGTGAAGGTCTTAACTAAACTGAAGCATGAAAATTTGGTTAATCTCGTTGGCTGGAGCTGCAACATGAAAGAACTTCTCATTGTTTACGAATTTGTTGCAAACAAGACCTTGGAATATCATCTTTTCAAGGAAACAGTCTTCTTGACATGGGGTCACAGAAAGACCATCGCTTGGGGCTTGGCTTCAGCATTGCTTTACTTACACGAAGAACGTGAGCAATCTGTTCTACATTGTGATATCAAATTAGACAATATCTTGCTGGATTCAAATTTCAGTCCCAAACTCTGTGATTTTGGCCTGGCAAGACCTGTGGAACATGAGCAAGAATCAGGTTATCCTACTGTTTTGACTGGGGCGCCAGGGTACCTGGCACCTGAGTGTAAGAAAAGTGGGAAGGCTTCGAAGGAATCGGATATTTACAGCTTTGGCGTGGTGGTTTTGCAAATGGCTTGTGGAAAGCCAGCTGTGGAACAATTTCAAGAAAACGGTACGAAATTTGAGCTCAAGCTGGTGGATTGGGTCTTGGAGAAAATTGAAGGAGGAGAAAATGTTTCTGCTGTTGCTGATCCACGTTTAGGCCTAAGTTATGATGAGAAGGAGATGGAACAATTGATTGTTGTTGGGCTTTCTTGTGCTAATCCAAATCCATATGATCGCCCTTCAATTTGGGAGGTCATCAATATGTTAAAATGCTGAAGAACAATTGCCCCTATCACCAACAGTGATGCCGGTCCTGCTGCTAGATTTTGATGGTTTTAGTGATTTTTCTCTTTGTGTTTTAATAGAATATGGTGATGAAAATTCTTATGCTTAAATAAAGCTTTGGATCAATGCAATGCGTCATGTGAATTGAAAAATATCATGAGGTAGTTTTAATTATTAATGAGATCTGTTCTCTATTTCCCCTTATTTAGTTCAAATATTGTATTGACATATAAGAAAATTTTTTTCTTAAATGCATCAGATCAATAAGAAAAATGCATTTTTAAAATTATTCATAAGAAAGTTTTAATATCAATAAAAATACTAAATAAATAGAAAATATTCTTTTTATTAAAAAAATCATATAAAAATAGGTTAAAAAATCATATGATGATAATTATAGTTATTAAACATGCAATGAGGTAGACTCGATATAAGTATCACTTGATACAAGATCTAGTTCATGGATTAGATATATTAATTCGGGTTAATTTAAATTAATTTTTTAAAAAATTAAAATAATATTGTTTTAATTAAAAAAATTACAAATTTTAATTATATCATACATTAACCTGAGTTTTTTAATTTAATCACACTATATCAACTTTCAAGTTATTTTTAAAAATTCAATTTAAGTAAAGTTTCAAATTTTAATTAATTTGTGAAGTTCATCGAGTTTATAGGCAAATTTCGTAGATCTTTAAAGTGCATTATACAAAAAAAAAATAAAAAAAAAAAGTTCAGCAATTCCGTGGAATCTCTCTAGCGAGAGACTCTAAGGCCATGATCCCATTCTATTTCTCTTTCATGAACAACAAATAAATATCAACGAATCTACCAGGAAAAAGAGTAAAATTTTCATAAGGCCTTAATTTTATAGAGAGAGAAAAAAAGAAGAAGGAAAATTAGCAATATTATAAATAAAATTAAAAGACATAGTATTTCAATATGGATTGTGCATAATATAATTCATAGTAAAATGAATGATATCTCACTTAAAAAATCAAATTGTTAAACAAACACTAGGAGTAATTTTGTATTTTAATATGTTTATTATATAATATAATTCTTCATATATCCTTAAAAAAAGAAAAACAAAGCTAATGTTGGAGGGGATTTTTTGAAACTTCACATTTTTTTGTATAGTTTAATTACCTGAAAGCTCTTGGGTCAACTTTTTTTTTCTAAGATAAAGGAGTATTTTTGGTTTGTTGATCTCAGTTTTATTGCAATTATCATGTGGGGTCAAATATATTATGGTTTTTTTATAGATAAATAAAAAAAAAACATGATTGGCACATGCTTTGCAAGTGACCTCCCAGCTCTTTGTCACCTTCAAGGACAACATTTAAATTGGTGCGTCGCCCTTTACATTATAGACTAGTGCGTGCCAGCCATGAGAGCACATCAAACATCAAAGCTCTGGCAATAATTTTTTTCATTCCCCTCTTTTCTCTTCCTTCTATCTCAAAAGGTGTGTTGACCTTGTAAAATTACAAAATGGTCCTCAATTTTTTAATTGTATTGAATTTGATTTAGTTGTTTTTCAATTTCATTCTTTGGCATTTGATTTTTTATGTTTTTTTAATCAAATTTGATCCTTATTCTATTGATTCCTATTTATTTTACTTTTAATATTTTTTTATTGGATTTTATTTTTTGATTTCATCTTTAATTTTTTTATTATAATTTCTTTTTTTTTAATTTGATCCTAATTCTTGTGATTGCAACTCCTTTTATTTTGAGTTCTCTTCTTGATTGATTTTTGTTTTGGCAATTTCATCCTTCATTTTTTAATTTCATTAAATTTTCATATCATATTTAGTGTTTACTTTTTTATCATACTTTTAAAACCCGACCTGGGAGTCGACCCTCATCATGTCTCGAGTCACGGGTTAGGTCAAATGATTAGGGTTATCGGGGTCAATTTGATTTTTTTTATTATGCAGGAAGTAAAAATAACATTACTTTGATAAAAAAAAATAATTGTAAAACAAATCAACAGGTGTTGACATGATTTTTCCCTAGCTAATCACTTAAATTTTTATTCAACTGAAAAAAATGGTATTATTTTGATTAAAAAAATAACAGAGAAAAAAAAAATTCAATTATAGTCCTCTTTCTTTTGATTGGTCTTTCTTTGTTTTAGATTTTTTTTTTAGATTTTTTTTTAATTTCATCCATTTCCATTTAATTTTGTTTTGTTTATATATTAAATATGTTATTCATTCTCTTAATTTTTGTTTTTTTATCCTTTTTTTGTTGTTTTTCTTGTAATTTTCTCTCTCAATATTTTATTTTATTTCATTTTTTTTCTAGGTTTAGTCCTCATTTTTTTTAATTGCTCTTTTTTTAATCCTTTTCTTAATTTGTTTTTTTTTCTTTTAATTTTTCCCCACGACATTTTATTTCATTTGTTTTTTTAATGTAATATTGGTTCTCATTCTTTTAATTTCTATTTTTTTATCCTTTTTTATTTTTTGTTTCGATTAAGTCCTCATTATTTTATTTCATTAGTTTTTATATCAGGTTTGATCCTTATTATTTTAATTACTATTTGTTTTCTTTAAAAAAATTTAATGGTTAAGAAATTTGTTCAAAATTTGTTTGGTATTTTGTATGGTCATCTCGGTTTCATGACTAGAGTTGTTGGATTAAAAAATTAATTTGATTTAATTTCAGTGTTTTTTTATTTTTTTATTTCATCCTTTGAATTTAAACTATTAGACCTTTACTCTTATTTTCCTTTTCCTTTCTTTGGGGTTATTTTTAATCATTGATTAGTCAAGCTAACATGAATTCATTCAGATTAATACCGTTTGAATATATTTTTTATGTTAGAAAAAAATTGAAGTGCTCAAGCAAAAAAAAATCTAGTTAAAAACTAATAAAAGTCAATATAATAGATCCAGTATGGGCTAATTATCAAAATTTTCAACAGGCCTTAAATTTTAGACTCAGTTCAGATTGATTTAAACAGGCTAAAAACTTGAACAAACCATTTGAATGGGTCCATCTAGCCCAGACCAAGTGGATTTGGTGTCAAATGCCATCTCCGTGGCTCAATCAAAAACTTCCTTGTCCTAACAGTAAAATATCAACTGTAGGCAATAAAAGGAGGGAAACCAGCAACGACTTATCTTCAACTCCTACACACAAGAACATACTCTCTCTATCTATCCATAACTCTATGTTGAAATGGAACACTTGTCGTTGAATCCATCTTTGCAAAATGAAATCGAAAACGAAAATTTGGGACTACCTGAGAAAGATGTCGGAAGCCAAGGCCTAAGGAGAAAAAGTTTGTCAAGAAGGGAATTTCATGGCAGACTACTCCATTTCCTGGAGATGAAGTGGAAGGTACTAAAAAGAGAGAAATTATTGTCTATTTTTTTGGTTACCAAGTAAAGGGTTAGTTTGTTTCAATGTTTATCACTTGATGAAGTAGCTTGAGATCACTTAAAGAACTATGGTTTTAGAGTTTCAACAAGAAGGCTTACATGAGATTTTCTGGTGTTGAAAGCTTCTTGTTTCAGTTCATTTCAGTGGACATATTGAAGGTGGGGCGGGTCATATCTTGATTCAAGTCGTGATAAAGGGGTTCCCTTTCAAGTTCAAATTAGGCCAAGGCAAGAAATGAACTCTCCATAGTAATGGTGATATATCTGTATTGTTAGCTATATGTACAAGAAGTCTTTGTTTGATATTTGGGTTTTAGGTGAGGTTATAAGAGGATAGGACGAGGGAGTTGCCACTATGAAGGATGGTGAGAGAGCAAGTTTTACGATACCGCTAAACTTGGCCTATGGGGAGGCTGGTTCTCCACTACTGATTCCTCCCAATGCAACTCTTTTTTTTTATGTTGGGATCCTGTCATGGAGTAGCATCTGGGATTTAACAGGTGATGGAGGAATATTGAAGAAGATAATAAAGGAGGGTGAAGGATATTGGACTACACCTAGAGATATTGGAGATTAAGTTTTAGGTAAGCTTCTGCTCTCTTGTAATCATTGTCCATGTTGTTAGGATATTGCCATTTAGTGGCAATACCCCACCACTAAGCAAGTGGTTGCTCCCTTAATACCACAAATGGTGGCATACTTTAAGGCTTGTTTGTCCCACCATATTTGACAAGAGTGTTGGAGAAGGTTGCCATGTTTGCCTATAAAAGAGGCAATTATTTGAGAGCAAAATTGAGAGAGTGTGTGAGAGTGAAGTGACGAGAAGAATAGAGAAAGAGGATGGCAGCAGCCCTGCTGCCATATGCAGCAGAGTGTGTGAGCTGAGAGTTGAGTGATCCTCCTCCTCCATGTATTTATTGTAACCCTTTCTCTACCTCTAATGCATTGACTCTCTCCCGTGGATGTAGGCGGTTTTGCCGAACCACGTTAAATATTGTGTCAGTGTGCTTAGCCTCCTATGAGCAAATATCAGAACATCACCGGTCGGAATCCCCAACAATTGGTATCAGAGCTGTTGCAGAGGCACCTAATTGAGGGGGTGCAAACGCCTGTGATACAAGGCGACCGCCTATGATGAAAGGCGAAGACACCAAAGAGAGTTGGTGTAGGTGGAGCTGTCAAGCAGAAAGGCGTAGAAGCTCCAAACATAGAAATCGAGGTGGAGGATTGCGAGGAGTATACCGCAACTTTCTCTTTCTATGTAATCAATGGCAGTTATCTCTCCCATAGTCCACATGGTGGTAGAGAATTTTGGAGCCATTTTGAAGCATCTCAGCTGAAGGAGGATGCGACCGCTTATGAAAGGCGAAGACACCTTAGAGAAGGTGTGTGGGCCGTGATAGAAGCCCCGGATCAGACCGCCCCATGACAACGGGCGAAAACACATTAGATGGAAGGTGTATGAGGGCCATGATAGGAGCCCCATTTCGGACCGCCCCATGACAACGGGCGACGACACCTTGGAGAAGGTGTGAGGGCCATGATAAGAGCCCCAATTCAGACTGCCCTATGACAATCGGCGAAGACACCTTAGAGAAGGTGTGAGGGTCGTGATATGAGCCCAGTTCAGAATGCCCCAGAGCCAATGTAATGGCTAGATATGAGTGGACAGGTGTATAGCCAATGAAGTGGCTATGATGAGTATGGAGACAAATGCAGGATTGACTTTCATGGATATTGCCCCTATGCTAAAGATCAATGAGCTAGAAAACATTTGCCTTGGACAATAAGTGGATAACTTGTGGAGCATTAAGACGCGGCTGCTATGAAGGAGCAGAGGGCATGCGCAGGTTTCGGGAACAAGTTGACTCTTGTCAAGGTGGTGAGCTCGGTAATGACATTGTAATACTCAGAGTATGAAGACAGATATGGATCAACCTTTAATGGGATGCCCCCATGATTAAAGGTGGAGAGCTACCTGAACTCTTACGACTAAGAGCGAGAGACTCACAGAGAAGTAAAGCGTGGTTCCTAGGGTGGAACAGAGGGCAGGCGCAACTCCTGGATGAGTAGACTCTTGGAAGAGTGGTGAGCTTGTGATCACATTGAAATACTCAATGATTGTCGCACTTGGGAATATTCGTTTGAGGGGGTGTTGTAAGCCTTGGTGTAAGGTTTGAAAAATCATTCCGGATCGAGCATGATTGATACGCTCGAAGGGGGATGTTGTGTTGAAGACGCTCTCAGAATGGTAAGCTTGGAAGAGCTGCAGGATGCAAGCTTGTGCTGAATAAGCAAGAGGACAATTGCCCACACAAATGGCAAATGAGGTGATTGTTAGGATATTGCCATTTACCACTAAGCAAGTGGTGATACCCCACCACTAAGCAAGTGGTTGCTCCCTTAATGCCACAAATGGTGACATACTTTAAGGCTTGTTTGTCCCACCATATTTGACAAGAGTGCTGGAGAAGGTTGCCATGTTTGCCTATAAAAGAGGCAATTATTTGAGAGCAAAATTGAGAGAGTGTGTGAGAGTGAAGTGACGAGAAGAAAAGAGAAAGAGGAGCTGCTGCCATGGGCAGCAGCCCTACTGCCATATGCAGCAGAGTGTGAGCTGGGAGTTGAGTGATCCTCCTCCTCCATGTATTTATTGTAACCCTTTCTCTACCTCTAATGCATTGACTCTCTCCCGTGGATGCAGGCGGTTTTGCTGAACCACGTTAAATATTGTGCCAGTGTGCTTAGCCTCCTATGAGCAAATATCAGAACATCACCGGTCGGAATCCCCGACACATGCCTCTTTTTTTGAGATGTAATGAGTGGATTATCTACAAGATAGTAATGCCTTTCCATCACTGTAGAAAAGTATGAGGCAAAGCTTGAGAATGGAATCCTTGTCTCCAAATCTGAGGAAGGTGTGGAGTTTCATATAGGAGATGGTAAGTGTGTTGTGTTAATAACATTTTCTCAAGTAATGTCGTAGAAATTTGAGGGTTTCATCTCTGGTGAGAATAATTCTTCTATATTGATCTGGGTTTAGGTTATGTATGTCCTGCATTAAGCAAAGCAGTGAAAACAATGAAAAAGGGTGAGAAGGCAGAGCTAGCATATTTTTCAAATAACTATATCTGTGGTCCTTACCATTATAGAACAAGTGAACAGCGGTTTAGACAGAGCCATTATGACTATGAAGAAAGGAGAACATGCCGCAGTGACCGTGGATACCGAATACCTCCGTGGCGGTGACGATGCTTCCTGCAAATTCTTTGCTTCATTATGAAGTTGAGCTGATCGATTTTATCGAAGGTTATTTTTCAAATTGCTCCTGTTTGTATCTGTGAATTATCAGTCAGCCAGATAAATGTATTGAAATTTCAATTTCCTGACACACACAGTGCATTCAATTTTCACAACTCTGAGTTTTGAACAGAAATAACCGTTCTGGAAAATTAGAAGCAAGTGAAGGGAAGAAGCTCGACGGAAATGTGCTATTCAAGGCAGGAAAATTCTGGCGTGCCTCTAAGAAATATGAGAAGGCAAGTTTGAATGCAATGAAATTGAAGAAAATCAATCATCATTCATGAATTAATTTAGTATCATTTTTCAGTAGTTGAGCTGCAGAATTTGCTAACTGCAAATTTCAGGCTGCAAAATCTAGAGAGCTCAACCACTCTTTCACTGACGAAGAAATGTGGCTAGCAAAAAGCTCGAGGTTATCATGTAATCTGAATGATGCAGCTTGTAAGCTTAAATTAGGAGAGTACCTTGAAGCTTCAATAAGCTAAACACTTCCTTTCAGCTATCTTTGTCTCTGAGGATAAACCCAACCCATAGTTATTAAACTAGGTTCGACTTGACAGATAGTGAAGATCTTGTTTGTTCCGCTAGCTTTTATTTTAGCGTTGAAACAAATACAGTAATATATTTGAAAATAAAAAAATTGTGTTTTATGCTATAAAACTTACTTAAAAAATTAATTTGAAATGTAAGTTTTTAATTGTTTTTTTAATGGAGTTATGTAAATATTTCTTTGTGGTGTTTGAGAGTATAATTATGGTTGTTTTTTAAAGTGTTTTTTATTCGGAAATGCATTAAAATAATTTTTTTTATTTTTTTAAATTTATTTTTCACATTAGTATATTAAAATGATATAAAAATACCAAAAAA
>Ga0325411_1002795_pt1 | contig 19698 bp, 11 predicted proteins | sample PopdelMetagenome_13_FD_206181 | JGI IMG/M metagenome (GOLD analysis project Ga0325411, IMG submission 206181) | Populus deltoides microbial communities from Bellville, Georgia, United States - Xylem-PdIQD-R4 | ecosystem: Host-associated > Plants > Phyllosphere > Stem > Wood/Secondary xylem...
TATCACGATGAGGATTGAGAGGCAGCATCGATCTCGAACGTCCAAACCTCATCTACAAGGGCAAGAGCTTTTATTCACCGAGCTATCGTTTTCATTATCTACAAAAATGGGTATAAAGCCACAGAATCCTAAGGTCCCGTGCACAATGTCGACGGCTTCGATTAACAGCTGGTGTCTCACCTCTGTCTCTGCCTCTAAGAGATCACTACCCGCATTACGTCCTTCAGTCTTTGCTAGCCTCAACTCCTCTGTTTCTCCTCCTACCCTTATCAGAAACCAGCCTGTTTTCGCAGCCCCTGCTCCTATTCTCTATCCACCTCGGGTACAGTACAATGCATTATGCATGCATATACTGTTAACTATTATTTACTAGTGTGTGTGTGTGTCTGTGTGTGTGTCTGTGTGTGTGTGTATAATAGGCATCCTTTCAAACCATAAACTAAATGACTCACAATATGGTTGATGGTAATAAAAACAAAAATTCTAAATATTAAATCATTTTTCGGATGATCTTTGAAAAACATCCGTTGTATCAACCTGGTACGTTCAAGAAAAATTCATATAGTTGATGCAAATCTTCTATACATCATGTATACATACATGTACATGATAGAAGCCAGTTAAGATTCTTGTAAGAGGGCAACAGGAAAGGTTGTCCATTCATAATTTCATATACCCAAGAGAAGGGGAGAAAAAACTCAGTTCTGTTCACTCGTTTGCCAACATTTATAGCGTAGTAAAGACTTCTCATTTGACAGTTTATTTTCATGCGTTTCGATATGCATTAATTTATTGCGTATCTTAGCAACATGCATTTGAATAGGTTTCTTCACTCTCTTTTCATTTAATTTCTTAATTGTAAGTACTTTCTTCGGTTGCCTTGTCCCCTCCCCCATCATGTAATTTACATGTACCTTTTTTTTAAAATTAATATTCCTAAATGTTTTGGGTCGGGATTATCAGAGAGGCGAAGAAATGGGAAAGGACTACAACGAGGCCATTGAATCTCTCAAGAAACTCCTCAGGTAAAAATGAAAAAAAATTATTATTTATCGTAGCAAAAACTAATGGTATAACAGTGTTTTCATGTTCCTCCAACCCATGTATCCTTCTTCTTCTTCCCTAAGTTCCCTTCATCCCTCCCCGAGCAGAGTGTACGTCAGAACTAATTAAAAGATAATCTCTCCTTTCTTAACGTGAGAAAAAAAAATTAAAGGGGAAGCGAAAGCATGAGCTAATTAAATGGCAGTGGAGAGAACAAGCTTGTATATAACTAAAGTATTAATGAAGTAATGTGTAGTTGAATGGTCGGTTGCAGTGAGAAGGATGAGCTGAAAACTGTAGCAGCTGCGAAAGTGGAGCAGATAACAGCTGAATTACAAACCACCTCATCTTCTGACCCCAAGGCATTCGATCCTGTTGAGAAGATTAAATCCGGCTTCATTCACTTCAAGAAGGAGAAATATGAGTATGTCATATTTACTCTCTTTCTTCTCTTACAATTCTTCTAGTACATGCTTAATATACACAGGAGTTCGTAGTTAATAGCTATGTATTTGAAGTGGTTTTTGTGCTTTTTGTTTGGCAGCAAGAATCCGGGACTGTACTCCGAGCTTGCCAAAGGCCAAAGCCCCAAGGTGCGCACACGCACGCTTAATCATAGACATGCATGTGCTAATTGGTAACTATAATTAACCAGGATTGAGTCCTAATGAAATAGTAAACATGGTTTATTTAGTTATTATATAGTAAAGAAAGATTACTCTAATGTCGTGTGTGACCCAAATCCAACGAGTCTCTTCATAAAAAAAAAAAAAAAAGTTGGGTTCTCTTGAGAAATTTTTAATGCCTGTGTTGTAATCAAAATGTTACAGTTTATGGTGTTTGCATGCTCGGATTCCCGGGTTTGCCCGTCCCATGTGCTTGATTTCCAACCAGGGGAAGCTTTTGTGCTCCGCAATGTTGCGAATATGGTCCCGCCATACGATCAGGTTAATCACCCCCTCATGTTACTCTGTGATCTTTACTCTTCCCCAGCAATAAAATTATTTAATTTTCTGTATTTATTGCAACAGACTAAGTACGCTGGAGTTGGGGCAGCAATAGAGTATGCAGTTTTGCATCTGAAGGTGAACTAGCTACTTATCCATCATGATAATGAAATTCTTCTGATCCCTCGACAGCCAATTAACTTCTCAGACTGCTTGAATACCGATGGAATGCACGCACACACGCACACATATTTGATATTTCAACCAGCCAGGAGAGCCAGGCTTAAGTTTGATCGGTGTTCATGTGAGTGTTGCAGGTGGAATACATTGTGGTCATTGGACACAGCGCCTGTGGTGGAATTAAGGGCCTCATGTCCTTCCCTTTTGATGGAACAACATCAACGTACGTAAGCTAGCGTCTTAATTAAGAAGTCCATTGAGTTATTTGTTTCTTTTCATATAGATTGTATAATTAATGATTGAAATTTATATGCAGTGATTTCATAGAAGACTGGGTCAAAGTTTGCTTCCCTGCCAAGACTAAGGTTTTAGCAGAACATGCCAACGCACCTTTCCCAGACCTCTGTACACAATGTGAAAAGGCAAGCGCTTAGCTACGATCGACTTCGAGTGGCATTAATTAATTGCTAATAATAACATGTTTAAGTCGATATTGCAGGAGGCAGTGAACGTGTCCCTTGGACACTTGCTAACCTACCCGTTTGTGAGAGATGGCTTGGTGAACAAAACTCTAGGACTGAAGGGTGGTTATTATGATTTTGTCAAAGGCAGTTTTGAGCTCTGGGGGCTTGAGTACAGCCTTTCTCCCTCTCTCTCCGTATGAACATCATCCAAATATCAGTGACCCTATCTTGGTTCTTAACTTTCTTTCCCAGATGTACTTTGTAGATGCTTAAATGAGCCATATATATTTTCGATCGAGATTAATGAACTTGTGAAATGGAGATTACCAGCATCTCCTTCTCTAATAAATGCAGCAGCAGCACTCTATTATAGTCTTGCTTGTCTATTATAATCTTCCTGTAACGTAATAAATTAAGTAATAAAACCACTCTAATTATATATAGACTTTATTCACTACTGCATTTTCCTTCTTTCTTCCTTTGTTAGGTAAAGGATGTGGCCACCATACTACATTGGAAGCTGTAGGGACTTGCATAAAGGTCATTCCTGCAAAGATGAGGCTCTCTTCCCTCGATTTGTTTCTTGTAATGCAGTGGGTTGTATATGTAGATATTCTACACAACTCTTGAGGCCAACTTCTTTAACTTGTGTCTTGCTTCTTCAGTATACAAGGCTTAATTAATTGGTTGTTTATTAATGTAATACTACCAGAAAAACCTAGCTGGTGTTAGTATCAAAACTTAAAAAAAAAAAAAAACTATGTTTAGATGACAGTCACGAAGTATCTGAGTTCCTTCTCAAGGAAGAAGGAAAACGGGGGAAATCCATAGACATGCCATCGATGGTGCCAAACCGCTTGATTTTGTTGCCCTTTCTTCTTAATTAGTAACACGAAATTATTCACCAGCAGAACTAGCTGAATATATAGTTGGGCTGTGACACAAATTGAGAAGTTTTTTTTTTTTATTTTTTTATTAACATGGGTGTTCGGGCTAGTTTGTGCATACCTTGACTAATCCCACGGGCTCTGAAGTTAACGACCATGTAAGCCTCTAGCGGCTATCATATTAGCAACCACAGGACCCGAATCTAAAACCATATAAAAAATAAAATTCTTAATCCCAAATTTTTACTACTAAGCTACTTACTATATAATTAAATTGAGTAGTTGTGCGAGGAGGAATATGACATGAGGGATATAAAGCTGAATATATCGAATGATAGACGGGTCACTTAGACGCTCTAAATTGTGTTGGGTGGAACGCCAATACTTCTTGGCAGACCCCACCAATCCAATTTTTGATAAATTAGACATTTGTCTCGACTCGACTTAACATTCCAAGAATCATCATAACCTTGTCTAGAAAACCTACTCTAGACTCGAACTTTTTGGCTCATTTTCTTTGGATTTCTTCCTACAAGACACCCATGATCTTGTCTATTTCGAGGACTAGGAAGATGAGCACTTTGAGCCTTAACAAACAGGCCATCCTCACAATACGAGTCTTTAAGGTCAGAAGGTTAATGAAATTAAGTCACCTACAACACGAGGACATACTTTTTTGACATGAATATATATCCCAATTAGGAATGCCATAAATTCTAGGAGTTTAAAGGATGTCCTTGTAAATTAAGGTGTTGGATAAAATGTCGTACCCTCTCGAGAGCTCGACTTTGAGGCGACCCTTCTTAGTAGCAGGGATTGAATATCGGGGTCTTTGTTTAGTGAAAAAGGGAGTCACCACCTAGTATTATGGTTACTAGGAAACCTAATTGGTCTTTCAGAGATTCTAAGGCAAGGGACTGGTTGCGTAAAGGGAAGGTTTTAGCACCCCTAGTACGCCCTACCTAAGATAAGCTGCTTGGTGTTTGGTTTTGCCTATAATTGCTATGGTGTTGATGTTCTCTAATCCCATCAGTTTCCTAGGATAAGTCTGCTATAATGAACGAACTTGGATTCAAAGTCTACGGGAAAGAACCCTTGGCCAATATGGATCATACCTTTAGATATGTCTATAGAGTGCCAAAGAGAAACGATGCAGATCTCTTGAAGTCTATGCTTGATTTGAAATAAATTTAGAATTTATGAATTTAGAGACATCTAAGATAGAAATCTGAGGAGATTCAATGCGCTTAAGAGCTCTTTTTTCCCTTAGTATTTCAAGTGTTTCGCGACTCGTAAATCGCAGGGAAGAGAAACAAAAAAACTAAGTTAGAAAATCTAAGGAAATTCAAGGTGCTTTAAAAGCCCATTTTTGCCTTAGTATTTCATATTTCCTTGACTCATAAATTATGGAATCAAAATTTTGAAATGTCCCCAATTATAATTGAGGCTTCTTTCAAGGATGTGCAATTAAATTGTCCTAAATAAAATTTTAGGCATAAATCTGCCATTATGTTAAAAATAAACAAGTTGTATTCCTATTAATAATATTTTGGACATTTACCTTTCATAGGTTTATTTGCCCTTATATTATTAAGGGATAATGACTTTGTTGTTCCTAAAAAATATTTTGATATTTACCCCTTGGGGTTTCTTTATCTAAATATTAACAGTGAACAATGACAAATTATTCCCAATAATATCTTGAATATTAATCCTTTTGGGATTTCTTTATCCAAACATTTGTAGTGAATAATAACAAATTATTCCTAATAATATTTTGGATATTAACCCCTTTTGGATTTCTTTATCCAAACATTACTAATGAATAACAAATTATTCCTAATAATATTTTGGATATTTACCCCTTTGGGATTTCTTTATCCAAACATTAATAGTGAATAAAAGCAAATTTCCAAAAATAAGATTTTTATATTTGTGGAATATTGGCCAACACCCTTTGAAATTTACAAACATGTTGTAAAATCCAAGATGCAAGAAAATAATTTTTGTGTTTAAGAAATCCATGCTAAAACATATTTTTTGAAACCTCGAATATTTGCTTTTTTTGAAAAAAAAAAGTAAAAAATATATTAGGATACTGACCGTATACAACACACAAAAACATTTTTATATTCTAATTAAAAACACTATTTATCACAACAATTAAATACAAACATCATAGTTGAAGCTAGCAAAACATAACAAGAATAAGTTCGTGACAGGGGGGCCAAAGTCCTGATTGAACTCAAAACAGCGTTTAATCGCAACAATTAAACACAAGCATCACAGTTAAGGTTATTAAACTATCACAAGAATAAACTTGTCACGTGGAGGCAAAGTTCTGAAAGTAATATTTTAAACTCAAAATCCTACGTCAGGATTGGTGCCCCACGACCCATCCTCTGCCATACTTTTTCGATCTTGAAACAAATGCCATGCTTGTTTCACACGGCGGGAAAGAACGCAGATTCTCATTTTCACAAAAACAAAGAAAGAAAGCATGAACCCAGAACCTGCCGAAAAAAGAAAAAAAACCAAGTCCCTTAATTAAACAGACCCTTCCTCACGTTTTTTCCTTAATTAAACAGCCCCTCCCTCACATTTTTTTTACTCTTTCTTCTGCACATATAAGCCACTTATTCCTATGCCATATTACATTTGCAAAGAGATGCTCCAAGCGAAGGAAGGCAGGGATGATGAAAACCCTTTTAACCTACGGTCTCGCACAACAATAGAATAAGAAAACAAAACACAGCTTGTCAACTCAAAACCTAAATGTAGCATGACCCATTATCTTCGACAGGAGGGATTAAGTCATATAACCATGAAAGCTAAACGTTTGAAACCCAAACCTATAACAAAACTTGTTGCTTACACCCACCCTTTCTCTAATCTCTGACACTGCCATGGTTTGTTTCATACAAAAAGGAAAGAACTGAAAGACCATGCCTTTATATCATGTATATCAAAGACACTAAAACAGAAACAACAAAGCAAATGGCCAGCCAACTCTTTTAAAGAAAACAGGAAGGAAAGCACACTCCAGAACCAACCGAAATATCACCTTAACTGAAGAGGACCTTCTCTCGTTTTTTTTCTTTTCCTTCTGGACAGAGCTTTATCTAGGAGCCAAGCTCATTCTATGTAATAGCCTAAGGCAGAGAAACATCCGAATAAAAGAGAAAAGGGGTGGGGGGGCTTTTAGGCTCACGGTTCCTCACGAGGGAGGAAGAGGAAGTAACACATAACTCTAACATAGACAAACATCTAAACTCAAAGCCATGGGAGAGACAATGGTCAAGCATATGACCTGCTGTCAGCATAAAGAACGAATATCCAAAGCAAAGGAAGAAATAAAACGGGAACAGAACAAACAAAACAGATGCCAGTTTTGAAATAGCAGGAAAAACAAGAGGCCTAAACTTATACCTGCAGATTTTTGCTTGCGAAAATGGAGTGCAAACCGTTGGGCAGTCCCTACAGATTTGCCTTTTGGTGACTTAAAGAGAGCCTCCCTCTTCTGCCGTTAGGAACTTTTCCAAACTCTTTAGAGCTTGTTAAATTCCTTTTCGGCAAAGTAGGATAGATTGACGTTAACCTCCTTTCCCTTTCATTTTCCTTTTCCCCTCTGTCTCCCTACTTCTTTTTTTTTTGCGTGTTTAGCTCTTTTCGTCTCCCTCCTTTCTCTCTCTTTTTCTCTTCACTTTTCTGTTTGTTCTCCCTTTGTCTCCTTTTTTTCTCTCTGTCTTTTTTTTTAAAACTCCTCGTTCTCTTAGTTTTTCTATGCTAAATCTCCCTGTTCTTTTCTTTTTTCCTTTGTGTTTAAACTCTCCCTGTCTCCTTTCTTTTCTCTTCTCTCCTTCTTTTTCTCCTACCCTCAACCTCCTCCTAGCTCTCTCGGTTTTTCTCTTTTCTTTCTCTTCTTTGTTCTCTCTGTTTTAAACTTGTTCCCTCTTTTTTTTCTAACTCTCTCCCTCCGCCACCTTTTTTCTTTGTATTTAAACTCTCCCCGTATCCCTCTCTTTTCTGCTTTTTCTTCCTCTCTGTCCTCCTTTCTCCTTTTTTTCTTTCACAGCTTGTTTATATAGTCAAGCCAAACTTGAAGACCAGCCCCGCCCCCTCTCCTCCTAGCCATGTGTATTAGGGGTAGAATCCCAGCCCTTAAATGGTCCCTTTGTCTTCTTTCAACAGCTAGTATTGTGAACGTACACAGCCATTCCCTTGCTAAAATTGTTTTACTTGCAACTGCAGACCTGTACAATAGGTGGCACTCGTACAGACCAAGCTGGCCTGAGGACGCAAGGACGAGGGAATGAAAGAAAAGCCCGCAGGAGCGGCTGCAGAGGAGGGAAAGAGCTGCAGATGGGGAGGTACTGTTCTGAGAAAAAAAACAAATAAACAGTACCGTAATAGGGTTGTTTCAAAATGGTGTTGCCTCTTTTCTCAGCTGAAGAAAGTAAAAACAATGACGGTGTCGTTTGTTGTTGAAAAAAATAAGGCAGAAACGTGACCCATTGTGGTAGAATTTGCTAGTCTTGTCCTTGTTTTTCTATTTCTTCAAAACCCAGCCAAGTTTCTTCCAATTTATATCGGCAATTACCTCCCTTATTCCAGTCTTTTTTTCAATTCAGTCCTGCAAAGTTGGGGGGCAAAATCCTTCCCGCGGCAGAAAATTTTGCGGCAGAATTTCCACTTCCTTATTAGATATTCAAATGTGAATATCTTGAGCTTCTGATATGGAAATTAAGTGATTCAAAAACCCAAATTCATCTACACATGTAGGACTACAACTTTCATGAAGGATTCGAGATGAGATAAAATCGTTTTAAAGAACAGAAATTGGCAGCAATCTGGTTGGTAAAAAAAGGTGTCCATTAGCACGTATGGCTTAAAAAAGGGGTAACAACAAAGGTGTTGGACAAAATGCCTCAACTATCAATATAAAAGAAGGCTAATATAGAAAAATTGATTCGCAACTAAGATACATATGAATAGTTTAGAGAGTTCTACTATAAGGTTCGAGTTTGATTATACTTAAAAGGAAAATAATAATCACCCCCGAGAGAACCTAGAATGTTCATACACTTACACACACTAGAGATTCATTATTTAACTCTTTATTTTTCAAGTTGTATAATCTATTAGGTGTGTTCATTTAGGGTCAAAACTAATAGTTCATCTTATAGAATATTCATGTAAGAAAATATATATTGAAAAAAATAATGAGAAAAGAGATTATTATTCAACAATAAACTTGCTATTAAAAGTAATCATAAAATGATGACTTTTGATACTTAAAAAAGTTAGAAAAATAATCCCACTACAAGAAAATTGAAAACTACAAATAGAAATATTGATGGCAAAAATTATGTCAATAAATTGCAATGAAATTTACCGATGTAATAGTTTCCTTGCGGACTCTTGAGCTATAGCAAAATACTTTTGTTTATTTCCTTATGGTGATGTAATTGTTTCTATAGAAGTTCATCATGTTGGATATATACCATCAACAAGATAACATATCATCATATAGTTGAAACCATTTAATAAATAGTTAACACATGGATTGCGTCCTTCTACCAATTAAGAAAAGATATAAAAGCGTTTTAGAATGTTGATGTCATTGTGAGATCCTGGTAACCTAAAGATCATATGAAGCCACGACTCCTAGAATAATCGTTGGTTCATGGACATGACCAGAATACATATTATACCTTATAGTTGGACAATTACCATTTAGAATGCATGTAAACAATATTTCCTAACATCACATGAAAGTCACGGTGTTCACCAACCACCAACAATCTAGTTATATCATTAATGTTTGGTGATCACTTCAAGTACCCATTAAATACTGCAACATTTGCCTTCACAAAATATTTAAGCTTTTTATTGAGGTGCTTTTGGTGATCTGCATATATTCATCTATAAAATCTACAAATATTTCATATGCAAGGATTCTCATTCATGCTACTATCTTTCGTAGGATCATATGCTTCTCCAACAAATTTAATACAAAAAAAAAAATGGATGACTCATCCGAAATCTTTTTTGAAAGATAAATGGAGGATATAAAAAGTTTTAGCCAAACAATGTTGTTTAAACATTTTATAGCCTTAAAGTCTCTCGCGAACAATGGAAGGACCATGTCGATGTGATGATCATCCCTCACTAACTTGCTCTTCTTTAATTATCGCTGCTACAAATAATTTAAATTATTGTTAGAGTCATCATCATGAAAAAGCATTTCAAGTAAGAAATTGTTAGAAGCCATAAAGATGGAATGAACAAAAGAAATATAAAAAAATATAGTTAAGATGAAGAAAGTGAGGGAAATGATGAATTAAATGAAAGTCTAAGTAAAAATCTAGTTGTTAAGAATATGACCATTAAACTATAGTTGTTAAAATATAGCCACTAAGAATATGACCATTGAAATATAATTATTATAATACTTGAATTTTAAAAATAATAATTTTTAATTGAATAAAAAAATATTCATGGCTCTCTTAAAGAGCATGAATGTGATAATATTGTTTAGCTAGCTAGCTAGCTAAAAATACTTTTTAGCTATTTTAGCTAAAATTTAGAGAGTAAAGTGTGGATGTTCTAAAGTAATTTTTTTTATTGGTTATGAGACATGTGAATGTATATATAAACATATCAATGTACAAAGATATAGAATATGTGTAAATGAACTAGATAAGACAATAAGATGATATGAAAATTTGTTTAATAGATAACATGTTATGTGTGCGTATAAATACATGTATGATTAATAAGTTTTATTGATAAGGCAATAGTTAAAAGTAATTTATAATGTCATTTTACATAACTAACCAAAAACCATGGTTCTAATATGAATATAACTAAAGTCACCAACTAAGATGTATTATAATGTAAATAGATGACGAGTGTAATAAGGAATTTATAAAAGTTACTAGCCACATCCTATATGTCACATGTATGTATAATAAACACAACCACAACCCTAGTAACATTGGAGCATGATTATGCATATGGGGTTACCTACTTCATATAGCCTAAGACCAATTACATGGCCTAATAGCTTTATATGTAGACAACCTAACTTGTGTTTGGGCAATACAAAACCCATGAGTTGTTTTTCAGTTAGAGAATGTCAATCCTTTTATACCTTAAGAACTTGTTGGCCAGCACCAAGAGAAAGGATTGATGAGATTGAACTAGCATAACAATTGTGAGAAATGAGGCTACATATTAGATGTGCAGCAAAGCCTGCATACCATCATCATCCATACTTTGAGGGGCTCAATCAATTCCATCTAATTCCTAAAGAAAATATTTTTTATTTTAAATATTTTTCTAGGGGAAACAATAAGTTAATAAGAGAATATATCACAAAATTTACTTATCAATATGATAATAATATTGTCAATCCTTTTATGAAACTAAGATTGTTTGGTTCTTCATTACCAAAAATTACCTTTTACTAGCTCTTCACATTGCCACTTAATTCTATCAATAGTTGAGAGAAAATGGAGGCTCGTTTTCAAGAGCAGTTTAACATAACATAATTAGAGGTAACATTGGTTGACTTGACTAGAATTTTTCAATACTTGTGAAAATTCATAGAAAGATATGCACTTCAATTTAGGACTTTTAAAACTGAATGCATTGTAGCTATAACATATTAGAAGTGCATTAAGTTAATTCTAAAAGGAATGTAATTAAGTATCAGAAAGAAGTTCATGAGAACTATATATAATGATATCTATACCCTTACAAGTGATGTTGATTGGTATAAAAATATGTTGGGCAAACAAGCAGAAAAGAAGCCATTAAAGGTATACTTGAACGAGATCATAATGGCACTTTCAATGATTGATTTGAACTCTAATGAATAGTTCAAGGATGATCAACAATAACTAATTTTGGGCACAAAAGTCAAGAAAGGAAGACCATTTAAGATTGTAGCATCATGAAACCTTTAAAAGGCTAGAAAGATTGGTAGCAAATAAACAAAAGTTATCAAAATGGTTGATGAGGGTATAAAAATATTTTTTTACATAAAAAAACGTAAAGTGATTTTTGACCAATTAATGCATAGGGTGCAAATCAAACTTCTTGGAAATCACATGATCCCCACTACTAAACAGATCAAAAGAAGAAATACTACAAGTGGCATGACTCATAGAGACATGATATTATGTTATCTATAGGAATCAAATCTAAAAAGTACTTGAGGTCAATTGTATTCATTTCTTGAAAAATAAGATGACGATGGATAATAACAATTTTTCTAAAGTGATAACAATATCTACCTCTAATAGAGAATAACTCATTGTTAAAAGGGAATTATAGAAAGTAAGGGATGTTTGACCATGATATAAGTTAAAATTAATCATGAAAGTTGTTACTGAAAAAAAGATGCATCGAACATGCAAGGCCAATGAATTGGCATAAAATGTTTAGGATATACCTTTCTATGATGTATACTGGTGCTCTACTTACCATGCCACTCTTTCCAAAGAAGAAGATTTGAGAGGCAAAATTAAACAAGTTACAACTCAACGATAGGTTAAGACCTTTAGGCTAAAAAAACCTTCTGACACTGAGTGGTATATGAAATCAAACACAATAAAAATTATCTAAACCTATTGATAAAGGTGATAATTTGGTTACAAACCACCACCATCTCCTAGACTTGGTCTTATTAGCAAAGAAATACCTTTTTAGTTCAAACTATTTTTGATCTATTTGTATTGGTTCCCCCCCTATATTCTCCCTCCTTCCCTCTATTAACAAAAAAAAAAAAAAATCTAAAAGGCATGGATTTCTCACTGTAGCAATCCACTTTGAAAAATCCATTTTGCCTTTCTTAAAACAAACTAATACAGTATCTATTAGGAGTAAAATAGTCTTTCACAAGGATTCATTAGTCATAACAATATTGATGGGAGATGAATTGGTCTTTTCACATTTCTGATGCACAATAAAATGACTAGAATACCATTAAAATCAAATTAATTCAAAACTAACATGCAATTTATTTATTCTTCAGATTTGGTCCCTGCTCTTTTGATTACTATTTATTTTATATGTAATAGTTTGTAGAATTGATTTTTTTTCAATTTCATCCTTATTTTTTTTTCTAAATTTTGTCCTTATTCTTTTTTATTATTATTTGTGTTATTTGAATTAATTTTTATGATCAAGTTTCTTTTACGATTTCATCCTTCTTTAGTTTTTTTTCCTATCAAATTTGATCATCATTCTTTTTATTGTTATTTTTTTTATATATAGTTTCATCCTTCAACATTAAATTGGTTGATAATTGAGTTTCTTAATTGAGTCTAAATCTAGAATTTCACAAGTTATGAGTTTGAGAGATTAGCTCATGTTTAGACGTTTCTTCCGGGTTTATTAAACTCATGTTTTTTTAGTTTCATCGTTCAGAATTGATTTAATTGGAGATTGGACTCCATTAATTTTTTTTATTTTCTTTCAATAGGATTTTTTACTAATTTTGAAAATAATACGGGTTATCTCGGATTTTTTTATTTATTGTTTTTTATTAAATTTACCCTTTAAAAAAATATTTTGTTTTCTTAATTAAATTAAATACAAACATAAGATGTTTATTTTTATAATATTTTATTTTATTTTATTTGATTAAATATAAATAAGGATACGAGTCAGAAAAATTTTCAGTAGTGACCAATTGGCCACCAAAGAAATTTCTCATGACAAACACTCCCTTTTGTTTTAGTGCAAAAGGATATTTTGAGTGCAGTTTGCGTAGCGTGTACACATAATTAAGGTGAGCAAAAAAACTGATTAAATCGAGAAAGCTGGAAAAAAAATAACCAAAAAAACCGAACTATAAAAAAAACTGATTAAACTGATTAGAATTTTAAAAAAACCAACCGGTTCGGTTCGGTTATGTAATGCAAAAACCGGTTAATCTAAACTGAACCAAACCGGTTTAAAGAAAAAGGTATTATAAATAAATAAAAAATCATTTGCCCACTGCCAAATAACCCTAGAGCACCCGCCCCCTTTCGCCTCTCTGCCTCTCCCTCTCCCTAGACTTAGAAACACAGAGATCCAAAACAAGTTAAACAACCAGAAACAGATCGACGTTTGAAACCAACCAAGTCTCTCAAAAACAATCAAAAACAGATCGACATTTGCCAAACAATTGAAATTTAAAACCAATCAAGCCTCAAAAACATATCGATGTTTTTCCAAGGTGAGTAGATGTTTATTGAATTGTATTATTGACTTAACCAGGTATAGCGTTTAGCATGATATGTGGAAACTGGAAAGTTTTGAGTGCTTGAACTTTTAATAGCTAGCGGCATATATATATCTTCATGTTTTTAGCGGTGCAGAAAGACATTTTATCACTGCTTTAGGCTTTACTGTTTTAATTGCCCTTTAATAGTTTGTTAAGCTTGGCTTAACAAGACTGAAGAAATGGAAGAAACAGAGAAGAAGAGACTGAGATTTCAGAAGATTGAATTCTTATTATTATTTTGCGTATGGTATACGTTAACTGTTCCTCCTTATATACCAGCTTAACATGAGTTCCATACTTATTAATCAACTAACAACTAACTGATTCTAACTGATTCCACGTGCCATGCATTTTGTTACTACTAACAGAATATCCAGTAACCATTATTTATTCCAGCTGTAACAATACTCATTCCTTGAATGCTTTCTTATCCATAAGAATGCTTCGATTAAATGCTCGATTAAGATGCTTCAAAAATTACTTGGCAATCTGGGAACTGCTTCTGTAAATCAGACAAATCTTCCCAAGTTGCATCTTCTGGATAGAGATTGGACCATTGAACCAGCACTGCAGTAGCTGCTCCATTACCCTTCTTCATCAATTTCCTATCCAATATGGTTAAGGGCATGATTTGCATTCGTCCTTCCTTATTTGATACTAGCAGTTTGGACGAAACTATTATTGCATCTCCAACCTTTTTCTTTAATAAAGACACGTGAAATACTGGATGGATCAAACTTCCCTCTTGAACTTTTAACTCATATGCCACCATCCCAATCCTTTTGCTGATCTGAAAGGGACCATAATACCTAGGATTGAGCTTAAGGTTTTTCCTTACGGCCACACTGTTTTGCCTATAAGGCTGCAGTTTAAGAAAGACCCAATCCCCTTCTTCGAATTTCCTCTCTGTTCTTTTCTTGTTAGCAATTTGCTTCATCTTGTTCCTTGCTGTTTCCAGCTGCCTCTTCAGCGTGTGATCCATGTTTGTCCTCCTCTGAAGTACCTCCTCCACCGCAGCTACTGGAGTAGGTTCCTGTGCCAACCACTCCCTCTGAGGAGGAGCATAACCATATAATGCCTGGAAAGGGCTCATGCCCAATGTGGAGTGATGGCTGGAATGATACCACCACTGTGCCAATGAGAGCCATTGAAACCACTGTTTTGGCTGATGCATGGTCATGCATCGAAGATATGTTTCTAAACATTGGTTCACTCTCTCGGTCTGCCCATCCGTTTATGGGTGATAGGCTGTGCTCATCAACATTCTAACCCCCAGCTTCTTGAAAAGCTCCTTCCAAAATACACTGGTGAAGATTTTATCCCTGTCTGTGACAATAACTGCAGGTAATCCATGGAATTTGTAGAAATGATCTAAGAACACTTGTGCAATGTCTTGTGCTGTGAATGGATGTGTGAGTGCAATGAAGTGCCCATATTTGGTGAACCTGTCCACCACCACCAAGATAGCATTTCGTCCCTCTGAACTTGGTAAACCTTCTATGAAATCCATGGTAATGGCCTCATATGTACCTCCAGGAACCGGCAGAGGCTGTAACAGTCCTGGATATGCCACCCTTTCCACCTTGGCCTACCTACACACATTACATTCTTCCACTGCCTTTTTAACCATAGCCTTCATCCCATACCAATAGAAGTTTGTCTTCAGCCTTCTGTAGGTATTCTGAATGCCAACATGTCCCTCCACGTAAGAATCATGTACTGATTTTACTAGTTGAGCTCTGAGATGTCCTCCCTGGCCAACCATGATCCTGCCCTTGTATCGCAGGATCCCATCTTTATAAGTAAAGTCGGGTTCCCCTGTTGTACCTGTCAATTTGCTAAGAATGATGGCTTGTAACTTGCAATCCTTCTCATAGGATGCATAAACATCTTCATACCATGCAGGAAGTATATTGGTGATAACTTCTAAGGTCCCATTACCCTTAGCAAACAATTCACCACTGGTTTTCCTAGACAAAGCGTCAGCCACAATGTTCTCCCTTCCTTTTCTATACAATATCTTATACCTCAATCCCAATAATTTCGTCAAGCCTTTCTTCTGAATTGTAGTGTGAATTTTCTGATCCAACAGATATTTCAAGCTTTCGTGATCAGTTTGGATGATGAATTGTTCTTGTTTAAGGTAGTGCCTCCACTTCTCCACAGCCATAAGAATAGCCAGGTGCTCCTTCTCATAAATGGATAATCCAAGGTGCTTTGAACTTAAGGATTTGCTAAAATAGGCTACTGGTTTGCCCTCCTAGCTTAGTACAACTCCCAAGCCATAGTCACAGGCATCGGTTTCCAGCACAAATGTCTTGGAGAAGTCGGGTAAAGTGAGGACCGGGGCCTCACACAGGGCTTGTTTCAACACCGTAAATGCTTGTTGAACTTTTATACTCCACCCGTAATTGTTTTTCTTCAGTAGGTCAGTAAGAGGTTTACTGATGATTCCAAAATGCCGGATGAATTTCCTGTAATAACCAGCTAATCCAAGGAACCCTCTCAATTCCTTCAACGTTTGTGGAAAAGGCCAATTTGCTACAACTTTAATCTTCTTCCTGTCCGTGGCCACTCCTTGGATGGAAATTACATGCCCCAAATATTCTACCTGTTGTTCCCCGAACGCACACTTGGTTTCTTAGCGAATAATTGGTTAGCCTGTAATGTTTCCAGCACTTGCTTGAGATGAGCAAGTTGCAGCTCAAAGGTTGAGCTGTAAATAAGGATGTCATCGAAGAAGACCAGCACAAACTTTCGCAAGAAGGGTTCCAGTACGTTGTTCATCAATGCCTGAAAGGTGGCCGGGGCATTTGTGAGGCCAAAAGGCATGACTCTAAACTCGTAATGCCCATGATGTGTCCTGAACGCTGTTTTTTCAATATCCTCCTCATGCATTCTGACTTGGTGATATCCTGATCGTAGGTCTAGCTTAGAGAAGAACCTAGAACCATGCAGCTCGTCAAGGAGATCATCTATGAGAGGAATAGGGAATTTGTTCTTAATGGTCTGCTCATTAAGCTGTCGATAGTCGATGCAAAATCTCCACGTGTTATCCTTCTTTTTGACAAGCAAAACTGAAGAGGCAAAAGGACTAACACTTTGTTATATTACTCCATTGACAAGCATTTCCTTGACCAGCTTTTCGATTTCCCCCTTCTGGATGAATGAACTTTTGTAGGGTCGGATGTTGACAGCCTGGGAACCAGCTTTTAGTAGAATTTTATGATCAAACTTCCTTGCTGGTGGTAGAGTTCGTGGCTCTTCAAAAAGTCCTGCAAATTCCTTTAACAAGGATTCAATCTCTTCAGCAGCTTTGGTTGGTTTTTTGTCCTCTTCCATGTCCATAGCAAAAAACTAACCAATTACTCCTACAATCACATCTTTGAAGCTATTCTGCTCCTTAATTGCTGAGATCATGTGCAAGTCAGAACTCTGCACTATTCCTTTAAGCTCGATCATTCTGTCACTTTTCTTGAATGATAATCGCAGCTTGATGAAGTCAAAGAGTACTGGAGAATACTGCTTCAACCAATCTACACCTAGCACTATATCATGCCTGCCTAATTTCAGTACCCTCAGGTTGGCTTTGAATTCGTAGCCCTGCATAAACCATGTAAAGCCAGGGCTCTGCATCTCACACAACATGACGTTACCATTAGCCATAGTTACTGCCAGTAACGTGGTTTTACTTTTGGCCACATTTAATTCTGTAATTGTACCCTCATCAATGAAGTTATGGGTACTCCCACTATCTATGAGAATTATAAGGTCCTTGCCTTGACAGTTTCCCTTAATTCTGATAGTATTGTAGGTATCTTGTTCTGCTAATGCATTTAATGATAGTCCAAATTCATCAATCGGTCTCCTTTCTTTGCACTCATCCTGCATTATCTCATCCAGTTCCCTGACTTCCTCATCATCTTCTTCCTCTACCCCTTATATCATGTGTAAGCCTTTAGTATTGCATCTATGCCCAGGTGTGTGCTTGTCTCCACACTTGAAGCACTGCCCAAGTCTTTTTCTCTGCTCAAATAAGCTATCTGAGTGAGTTCTTCCTCCTTCCATCCGATTTGGATTAAAGGCAGTGGGTGGAGCATTGCTTGTCACTCTTCCATTGTTAAATGTGGTGTTACTGTGCTGCACTGGTCTGGACCTCCTAGTCAGTGCATTGTTGGACTCCTCCTGCCACCTAGCTTGTTCAAATGCCATCAATACATTTGCAGGTTTCAAGATCTTCAGCATTGGTTTGATATCCTCCTTTAGCCTACTAATGAAGCTAGAGACGTAATAGGATTCTGTTAAGGATGGATTAAGAGCACTCATCAATGATCTTAGCTCCTCAAATCGCTCTATGTAATCATCCACACTTTTATCTTGGATCAGTTTGTTGAATTCTTCCACACTGTCCTCTCTGCTGCCAAACCTTCTGCAAAGAGTTTGTGCAAATTCTTCCCAATCCATCCAAGATTCATTCTCCCTTATTAATCCTTCGAACCAGATGTCTGCCTTGCCCTCTAAGTAATAGGATACCACTTCTACCCACTGGTGTGTAGGTATTGTGTTCATCTTGAAATATTTCCTGCATTTTCGTAGCCAACCCCGAGGATTCTCTCCCCTGAATGTTGGCAACTCCACTCTTGGCAATGGTATGTTGTATTCCATCCTATGAAGCTCTTGCCCCATCATTTGTTCACCTCTGAATTGATTCTTGTGTCCTGGAGTGATTTTCTCAGTTGAAACAGGCATTCCTGTTTCTTTATCAGTGCCTGGGGTCGTCAAAATACCTCTGGAACTAGTTCCAATGTCCTTTCTCGCTGGTTGAGAAGCAATGAATTGCTAGAACTGTAAGGATATTGTCTCCATCTGCAGAACCAGCTGATCAATCTTGGTGCCTTGTTCCAGCCAACGTTCCTTACTTTCAGCCATAGATTCCTACCATTCTAAGTGATGACTCTGTAGCTGATTTTCTAACTTCTTGTAATTTTCGTTCACTGCCTTGAATTTATTGCCCTCCGCCATGCTCTGATACCAATTGTTAAGCTTGGCTTAACAAGACTGAAGAAATGGAAGAAACAGAGAAGAAGAGACTGAGATTTCAGAAGAATGAATTCTTATTATTATTTTGCGTGTGGTATACGTCAACTGTTCCTCCTTATATATCAGCTTAACATGAGTTCCATGCTTATTAATCAACTAACAACTAACTGATTCTAACTGATTCCACGTGCCATGCATTTTGTTACTACTAACAGAATATCCAGTAACCATTATTTATTCCAGCTGTAACATAGTTGATCTTGAGGGAACACATAATGGATGGACTTCCCTACCAAAAATTACCCTTTACTTGTCTGATTCTGAAACTCTCTCGAATTCCTCACATGTCTAAAAGTCCTTTTACTTTCTGTTTGTTTTATTATTTTTTAAGTATATTGTTTTGGTTCTATGGTTCAGAAACTCACTTTAATGCCTTGTTTTGTTTGCTATGTTTTTTATATTGTTATCCAGTTGATAAGATTTATTAATATTTGTTAGGTTGTCCCTTATTTGATTCTGATTTCCTTCCCTGGCATATATTTGCCCAATACATGAATGATGCTTAGACTTATACTTTAGATTCCTTACACCAATCTTAGTTCCTGCACTTTGTGTGAACTGTTTTGTTACCTGCAATGGAGTGTGCTTTGTCTGCTTTAAGTTTGGTCCATAATGTATATAGCGTTATTTTTGCATTTTTTCAGTTCTAAAGTATAAAGCAAGTGTACATAAAATCAGAGCTCTACTATCTTATTAGATCAGAATCAGTGCGTGACAGGAATATATTATGGGTATTCATCCTTATAATGTCTGGTTACTAAAATGGAGCCACTTTCTATTAGAATACTGAATTG
>Ga0325411_1002796_pt1 | contig 19697 bp, 5 predicted proteins | sample PopdelMetagenome_13_FD_206181 | JGI IMG/M metagenome (GOLD analysis project Ga0325411, IMG submission 206181) | Populus deltoides microbial communities from Bellville, Georgia, United States - Xylem-PdIQD-R4 | ecosystem: Host-associated > Plants > Phyllosphere > Stem > Wood/Secondary xylem...
GCGTAATAGTCTTTCCCTTTGCTGAACTTGATTAGGTCCTTCTTGATCTCTTCTTTCTTCGCTGTGTCCATTGCCAAAGTATCGAATGTAGAAGGATGCTCAAACACTATATTGCCCCACTTGGTAGGCTTCCACCCGTGCCAGTCCTTGCTAGGATTGTTTGTGTACAGCATCCTCTGTCTGTTCTTCACTGCAATTTCCTTTCCTTTTTTCAGAACATGTTCTACATAAGACTTGGTGATGATTTCCCGATAACGTTTATGGAAAGTGAGCTTGTAATACCTCTTCTCTTCAGAGCCAGGAAACCAAGAAATGGATTTTGATTGGGGGGGAATTTTGCCTGATGCCCACCAGACCCTGACCCCGTTGAAAACATCGGTAACTTCTTCATAATCCTCCATGCTGAGGACTACAGATTGGCTTTCTTTGACAACATCAGCCTTGAGTCTCTTAGCATTCTCGGTAGAGCTGGTGCTGAGATAGTTTTGAATGGCGAAGAAGGCATCGCTACGCTTGAGGCGTTCACTTGTGAATTCATGGAAAGAAATTGCGACATAAGGGTTCACAAAATTAACCACCTTCCGAAAATTTCTTTCAGCATACCCACGAATTGTATAAGGAAAATAGTTCAAATATTTTTCAAACATGAAGAAAACAACCGCTAGACTAGATATGGTGGCGCTTAGCTCAGTCCACATTTTTCTAGTTATCAACCTGGTGTCTTGGCTTCGATCACAATATTGAAAGTAGCGCCATATTTATAAGCTAGTGAAGTTTTTTTTTTTTTTTCTTATCAGAATTTTTTTATTGAGGACTTGAAGACTTGGCGATCAAGTTAGCCGACACGAAAAATATTGCCCGCCTCAGTAGTTCATGGTATTTATCGTTAGGATTTGTTGGAGTATCTTTATTTGTCTTTCAACAAACATAATATATTTGTCCTTCGACACTTTACTTATTTTAATCATCTTAAAGCCAAGGTGTAACATCACTCTCCATGGAAGACGCAGGGTGGTTGGCTCGATCCAGCCTCCATTTTTTACCTCTCTGTATATCAAAGAATAAATTGGATAATTATGTGGGATTCTCAATGGAAATGAAAGGGCCAATTGGCCAGGACAAAGAATTGGTTAACCCCAGTTACAATTTGGAAATACTAAATTAAAACTACTTTAACTTTGATCGATCCATGTTGTTTGATTCACCCCGGCAAGTCTTTTTTTAGTTTTTACTGAATTTTAAGTCGACTAAGACTCTTAATCCAAAATAATTTATCATGGTTGTTTATTTTTTATCCAAAAATATTGAAGTTAATACATGTATTATGTATTGTGATTATACAAATATTATCTAATTATCGAAGTAAAAATTATTATTATTCTACATATTTATTTAATCAAAACAAGTTTATGAATGAAATTAATCTTATTAAATTGAAGCCATATAAACAAACCAAAATTACATTCGTTGTATGCTTAATTAATATATGAAAATATATTTCATGAACATTGAGTGAAATAAAAACTTTTTAGTTGCATATAATTTAACACCCGTCAGACTCAAATATCGACCCTTAAGTTGACTGATTTTTTTTTTATTCTTGATTTTGAATTTGTGCATTTTGACTCTTAATATACTAACAAAGTTCCAATTACTTCAAAATGGCCCTTGATTTGGTTAATTTCAGTCCTATATTCATGCATCTTTTCTAGTTTGATACTTGGTTTTGAATTTCTTCAGTCAAGTTCCTAATTGCCTATCAAACTTCAATATTTATGTAATTAAGCCACTGATTTGACCAAATTAACTTCTAAAAAGTGCAATTTGACCCTCAAACTGTAATTTCTTCTAATTAAAACCTAAATTGACTTTTAAAATTATTTTTTCTTGAAGAACTACTTTTGAGAAGTTTTAAAAATCAATTATAAAAAATAATAATTTGAGCATTTATTTTAAAAATCTGAAATACTTTTGCAATGAATTTTACAGCAAGTTTGTAAAATTCCAAAGAATTTTGGCATGCATTTCAAAAATACCAAAACAATTTTTTTTAATATATGGAATTATAAACTTATACATAATATATATTCTTGATATTAAATAAAAAAGTAGTTTAGTTTTATTTTTATACTGATATTAGAACGGTTAGGTTTTGAACCTGATAAGATAAGAATTTTCTTATTGGAGAGTATTTTTCTTCAATCTTAAACATACCAACAATTAGAAAACATAATATTTTCCTAGTTTATATCAAACAAAGAGACAATGCAGTTTACTTCATGTAAGATGTATTAAGGGTGCTAATAACTTTTCTTTATGCAATCAATTCTCTTACCCAAACTCTGAGACTAGTTTGGATTTCTAGTAACTAAAAAACGAGATGACAACTCCCTTTTTTTATTTACCGATAAAGAAAGAGCTTATTGTCCTTTCTACCTGCATCATTCCTGATTATTTCAATTTAGGAATATGATCGCCTTCACTACGGAAACATCACTCTTCAAGGAAGATGCTGGGTGGTTGGCTCCAGCCTACTCTTTTGACCTCTGTATATCAAAGAATAAATTGTATAATTATACGGGAACCTCATTGGAAATGAAAAGGCCAATAGGCCAAGACAAAGAATGGGCTAACCCCAGTTGCAATGTGGCAATATTTTATTAATATTACTTCAACTTTGATGTTGCTGCCAAAACAATCATAAAGAAAGCATATGCATATCGTTCGATTCACCCCAGGAAGTCTTTGTTTAGTTTTTCCTGAATTTTAAGGACACCGAGACTCTTAATCCAAATTGGAAACGGAAACGACCATGATGTAATAGGGCCGATGTCATCAAAGAGAAATGAAATGAAAAGGCCAATAGGCCAAGACAAAGAATTGGCTAACCCCAGTTGCAATGTGGCAATACTTTATTAATATTAATTCAACTTTGATGTTGCTGCCAAAACAATCATAAAGAAAGCATATGCATATCGTTCGATTCACCCCAGCAAGTCTTTGTTTAGTTTTTCCTGAATTTTAAGGACACCGAGACTCTGAATCCAAATTGGAAACGGAAACGACCATGATGTAATAGGGCCGATGTCATCAAAGAGAAATGATGACAGGTTTAACGCATCGATTTTGCAAGAACTCTGATTAGTAGTAGTTCTGATATCTTCCTTATTATATTCCGAAGATAGCAAGAGAAATTGTTTTTTTCCTGATGGTGTAATGATGCGGAACTTGCATGGTTGGATACTGATATGGTCATCTTTGTCTTCTATGGCGCTGGCAGTTTAAGTGTTCTTTTCTAATGCACGCTTTTAGTGAAAGCATATGACCAAAAGTCTATTCGGTATAAATTTTGAAAATTGATTGAGTTATTTATTAGCTCTTGATTATGAAAAGTTTCAAGTTCAAAAAAACTATACAGATGGGATTCGTTAACTTCTTAAATTATATATGAATTACAGATTTGAGAGAGCAGTAATTCTTTTCAAGTTCAAAAAAATTATACAAATCAATAATTCTTTTTTTTTTTGTTAAACTCCTAATATCATGTTGTTTTTACTATTAACATCTAACTACTTATCAATAAGGATATCATTTATGATATAATCCCTATTATTATTTTCATTAAGATTTATTCTATAATTATCATCAAAATAAATATTATAATTTAATAAAAAATATCAGTGCACATCTATATCCTCTCATAAATGAGTTTACCAAAGATCACACTCTCTTCTATCGCATTATTTTACCCATTCGAGTCTTTTAGAGTTTCTATGTTGTTGCTTGTTTTCATCATGTTTGGGTTTGATCATGGCAAGGGATCTCTTGATTGTTTAAAAACCTGCAAATTATTCTTAAGATTGAATTTTTAGAACATTTCCTCCTTTAAGAATCCATAATTCAAGTGCACATGAAAGGAAGGAAGTGCGCCGCGTTCTTCTTCTTCTTCATCATCTTAATTTTCCCATTCATAAATCTTGAGCGTGTCCTAACTCTTACGGGTTTGCTTACTTCTCCCACTATGTAGAGGCACGACCCTTCAATTTAATGATTATCAACTCCACCTTCATTCTCTTTGGTGCCTCTTATACTCAAGATCTATTAATTAATTCTACCTCACATAGTCACTTGATAAATCAATCAACCTATAAGGTGCTTGGAGTTTCTCACAAAACCATAAATCTTCATGGTGATTATCTTGAACATGAGGTTGACTTTTTTATTGTGTTCATGATACGTGTTCTCAAATCTGGATATGGATTCGCAAGCATCCATCTCACAATTCTCTGGATCCCAATTTGCCAAACAACCGGAAATGCAACCTTAAAGCTAATTAAAGACTTGTAAGAGCAAAATTATCATTTTTTGGTGAGGACTTGAAGACTTACGATCAAATTATCTAACACGATAAAAATCGCCGCCTCAGTGCCTCAGTGTCTCAGTAATTCATGGAACATATCGTGAGGATTTGTTAATTTGAGTATCTTTATTTGTCTTCCACGCCAACACAATATCTTTGTCCTTCGACACTTATTTTATTAACATCACTCTCCAGGGAAGATGCTGGGTGTTTGGCTCCAGCCTCCACTTTTGAACTCAGTATATCAAACAATAAATTGTATAATTATATGGGATTCTCATTGGCAGTGAGAGGACCAATAGGCGAGGACGAAGAATTGGCTAACTCCAGCTGCAATTTGATAATACTTAATTAACATTACTTTAACTTTGATGTTGCTGCCTAACCAATCCTAAGGCAAGCATATCTTTTGTTTCACCACAAGCAGCTTTTTGTTTTTTTAGGTTTTCCTGAATTTGAAGTCCACTATGAAATCCCAATTGGAAACGGAAACGACCATGACGTAACAGGGCCAATGTCATCAAAGACAAATGAAGACAGGTTTAATGCATCAATTTTGCAAGAACTCGAATTAGGAGTAGTTCTGGTTTTTTCCTTGTTATTCTGAAGATGGCATGAGAGACTGATTTTTTTTCCTGATGGTGTAATGATGCGGAATTTGCAGAAGGGTTTGGTTACTGATATGGCTATCTTGTCTTTCAGGATGATATCGATTTAAGTTTTCTTCTCCAATGCACATTCTTTTAGTGAAAGCATAAGACCAAAAGTCTGTTCGGTATAACTTTTGCATATTGATTATGTTGTTTATTAGCTTTTGATTCAGTAAAGTTTCAAGTTCAACAGAATTATACAAATGGGGTTTGTTAACTTCTTAAATTATGAATTAAATATTTGAGAGAGCAGTGATTTAAATTCTGATAATAGCAAAGCCGCAAAGGGCTTAAGGGAGGGAACATATACAGGATTTGAGAACCAAACACACCAAGTTCATATAGGCAATATTGAGCATTAGCAGTTTGTTAACTACATAAATAAAGGAGTATAAATTTGATAGAACAGTGATTTAAGTTCTGATAATGGGAAAGCTGCAAAAGGCTTAAGGAGCGTCATTGCTTCCATTGCTAGCAGTATAAAAAGGCAATTAGGCATTAGCGGTTTGCCAGGGAGTGAAAAGCGAACACTACTTTTTTTTTTTTTTGTGTATGAGAATGAAAGCAATGATTCACTAAAACTATGAGAGTTCTTATTTTATTTTATGTAACAAAGTCAAAAGAGTAAGTTTCTTTGTAGTGATTTAATATTAATAAAATTAATGTGTTTTTTTAATAAAATAAACCATCATCATGCTGCTCCAACAAAATAACAAAGATAGAAACACCATCATCATCTTTATCAGAACAGTCCAGTTTCTGTCCTAATGATCTCCAAGCTCTCGTGATCGAAATTCTTCAAGGGCTACCCACCTCCAAATCTGCCTATGTGCAAACATGTTTGCCAAAACTGGTTCTCTTTCATTTCTTCTGCCTATCTTTGTTCGCTGCTTGATAACCCACCATCTCAATAATCAATGCAAGCAAAACGCATCTGCACTTGTCATGAATTACTGGGGTGATGATGGAATACTTGTTAGAAAAATTGATACAAATTATGATCAATGGACACATTTAAATGAGATCTTTTCACAAGTTAGGCTAAGATTTTGCTGAGAATCGTTATCCAACATCAACATAAATGTTTAATATGAAACATTAATATGTTTAAAATCATTTTTGAGTGAATAAAAATTAATCTTAAATAAATTTTAATTGATAGATATTCAAACAAAAAAAATATTGTATAAAAACCTTTGAATTAGTTTATGTAGTGATACCTTGTGAAGTTAAAACTAGGTCGATATAGAACACAAAAGTTTTTAGAGTGTATTTGGTATTGTAGTGTAGAGTACTTTTTAAAAGTAATTTTTGCTTGAAAATACATAAAAATAATTTTTGTTCTTATTTTTTTTATTTTTTATATTAGTACATCAAAACCATTGAAAAATACTAGAAAAACATCAATTTAATATTTTTTTCAAGGAAAAACGCTTTTGAAAAGTACCTAAAACATAAACAAACTCTCTCTCAAACACACCATTAAAAAAAACATACAAAAACGTATTTAATTGAATAGATGGAAATAAAGACTACGGGACATGTCATCTCTATCCCTTATTATCTTCACCTCTTATATGAGATGACTTAATAAATATCAATTGCTTAACTATTTTTATGTCTTTACTATCAATATTAGATGAATTTTGAAGGATTGTCGATCCCTTTTAAAATGTGTGTTTAATTTTTTTATTAGTTTCACCCATGAGTGTTTCATATCTTACCGATCCTTTTCAAAATATTATGTTTATTTTGTTTCTCCATGAGCGGTTTATTTTGATTAATTGATTTCAAAACTTGTGCTTTTGGATTGGTTTACTTATAAGTGGTTCATATTTGACTGATCCTTTTGAAAATGTTTTGTTTAACTAGTCCATCTATGAGCAATTCATTTCAACCAATTGATTTCAAAACTTATGCTTTTGAACTGGTTCACTTATAAGTGGTTTGAAGTTGACTGATCCTTTTTAAAATGTTGTGTTTAAGTAGTTCATCCATGAGCAGTTCATTTCAACCAGTTGATTTCAAAACTTGTGTTTCTTGTTCGGTTCACTCATAAGCAGTTCGGTTTTTACCAATCCTTTTCAAAATTTTGTGTATAATTATTCCACACTTCCACCCATGAGTTGTTTGTTTTAATCAAATAACTTAAAAGGACTTGTTTTATTTTTCCGATTCATATGTGAATGGTATATTTTTAACTGATGCATTTAAAACTTATGTTTTCTAATAATTCACCATTTAACGATTCATTATTGTTCAACTACTTGAAAACATATTTTACATATCTTATTTTTCTTGTATGTAATGGAGTGTTGCATGATACACACAGTCACACATATACACAATAAATCACCTTACCCAAGGTGCTAAAATAGATAATTCAATCATTTTGCGTCAATAATAAAAATTTTATTTTATGTACTTATATGTTTAATTTATAATTATATGCGTTATCGAGTTCAAAGGCCACCATCTTTTCAAGGGAGAGGGGTTCTTATGTATTTTTATTTTTTGTTTATTTATTTTACTTTACCTTTTTTTTTTTTCTATGTACAATATAACTAGAGATTCTTCTCATGATTAATGTGTGCTCTGTAGTTTGCTTAAACTAGATGTTATCACTTGATTGAGTTTATTTTTCCTCCATCGTAACCAACCTTTTACATTGACTCTGGTAGATTAGTTATTTAGCTCCTAAAACAGTTGATCCTAGTTACTTGACTGTGATATGTAGTCATCATTATTTTTTTCCATGTAATGGGGGCCTATCCAAAACACCACCCTGTGAGTGCACGAGGATCAAAGTCGTGTCGTGGCCATTGACAATCATGAGCAAAAATGATATCATGCTAGATCTGCATCCATGTCAAAAATGTGTGAATGAAATTTACTTAGCATGCAATATATGATAATTGTAGTTAGAAGGGATTTTTTTATATTTGATTTGATTTGATTTTTATTAAAAAATATTAAAATTGATTTTTTTAAAAAAAAAACTAAAATTAGTTAAAACCGATCGGTTTAGATTCGGTTCGATTTTGTTATTTTAGAACAAAACCGGTTTTTTTTCCAGTTTGGGTTGTTTTTTCGGTTTGACTCGGTTTTTTTCGGTTTAGCTCGGGTTTTTTCAGTTCGGTTTCAGGCTTATAAAACCAAACCAGTTAGTTTTTTTTCACAATTCAGTTTTTTCAATTATATTTCTTTTTATTTTCTTAATTTAATTAATTTTTTTGTTTTTTTCTCATCTCTAATCGAAATGATAGCACCCACCAGCCCAGTTATTCTTGTGATAATCATATTGATAGCCCCAACCAGTTACAAAATAAAAATTGCCTAAGCAACATTGATCTTTTCTAATTATTGGGCTTACTATTTTCTAATTTCGTCATTATTCATGAAGATTAAAGCCCAATAACCTGAATGTTGCAAAGGCCAGGCTATCAATACAATCTTTTCAATAGGGCTTCTTGTCCAGAAACTTTTGAAGAAACGACAAAAATAGACCCAAACTTGTTCTTGGTCAGGTTTACTCCAGTCTCCACCCTCTCTGGTCTGCTCTCCTCTCCTCTCCTCCCCTCCATTGTTAGGGTTTCAGAGTTGGTTCAATGGAATGGTGAGTAGCATTTTATTCACTACTGCTACAACTACTTTCTCACGTTTCAATTTCCAATGTTTAGATTACTCTGCAAAAGCATAGTGATAGGGTCTTCTGTTAGAGCTTCATCAGTTCATTATTTTCTTGAAAACCCTTCAATACTATCATGTCTCAGATACATCTCATCAGTGAATACGGATGATAATATAAAAGAACATTCCTTTACAGTCTCATACCTTATGAACAAATGTGGGTTCTCTCTAAAATCTGCTTTAGAAGTTTCTAAGCAGGTCCATTTTGAAACCCCAGATAAGCCTGATTCTGTTCTTGCCGTTTTCAAGAACTATGGCTTCTCAAAGTCCCATATCTTGAACCTTGTGAGGAGACGGCCAGCGGTGCTTTTGTCTAAACCTAACACAACACTTTTGCCCAAGCTTGAGTTTTTCCAATCTAAAGGTTTTTCAAGCCCTGATGTTATCAAAATCATATCATCCTACCCATGGGTTTTTAAGTACAGCTTAGAAAACCAGTTAGTTCCTGCTTTTGATTTCCTTGAAAACTCGCTCCAATCTGATGCCGTGGCCATCAAAGCAATCAAGCGTTTCCCTCGTATTCTAAATGTTACTGTTGAAAACATGGCACGTGTTGTCGATGTTTTACTAGACAATGGAGTCCCTGAAAAGAATATTGCTCTGCTAATTCGTTCCCGGCCTTCTATTATGGTTTCAAATCTGGAGAATTTAAAAAAGCTTATAGAGGAAGTGACTCTAATGGGATTTCATCCTTCCAAGAGTCAGTTTGTTGTGGCAATCAGGGTGCTGACGTCCGTGACCAGAACCACGTGGGAGAAGAAGCTTGATGTGCATAGAAAGTGGGGGTTGTCTGAGGAAGAAATTCTTGAAGCATTTGTAAAGTTTCCATGGTTTATGTCCCTATCTGAAGAGAAGATCATGGCAGTTATGGATCTTTTTGTCAACAAATTGGGCTGGGAGTCTTCCTATATTGCCAAAAATCCAACTTTTTCATCATATAGCCTTGAGAAAAGGCTAATTCCAAGGGCTTTGGTATTGCAATTTTTAGTTTCTAAAGGCTTGGTTGAGAAGAGTTTCAGAAGCCTTGCATTCTTCAATACACCTGAAGATAAGTTCCGGCAGATGTTTATAGATCACCATGCTGACTCTACCCAGATACTGAAATTTTACGAGGAAAAACTGAATCTTTCATCAGTTGTAAACTCTTCCACTTTTTAAATCACTATCACTATACATTTTTTTCATGTTGTGTTCTTTGAATTTCCATAAATTAGGCATTATGTATTGCAATTTAGTTTCTATATCATCTGTTTTTTACTCAATCAAACCTAGAAGCTCGTGATGAATCTGCTTTTGTTGCTTTTGTCTACTCCTCACAAAACACTTGCCCAAGCTTGAATTTTTCCAATCTAAAGGTTTTTCAAGCCCTGACCATGTCAAAATCATATCATCCTACCCATGGATTTTGAAGCGTAGCTTAGAAGACCAGATAGTCCCTGCTTTTGATTTCCTTGAAAACTTGCTCCAATCTGATGTCGTGGTCATCATAGCAATCAAGCGTTCCCCTCGTATTCTAAATAGTAATGTTGAAAACATGGCATGTATTGTTGATGTTTTACGAGACAATGGAGTCCTTTAAAAGAATATTGCTCAGCTAAATTCGTACCCAGCCTTCTATTATGTTTTCAAATCTGGAAAATTTTAAAAAGCTTATAGAGGAAGTGACTGTAATGGGATTTCATCCTTCCAAGAGTCAATTTGTTTCTGCAATCATGTGGGGAGGTCCATGAGCAGATCCACATGGGAAAAGAAGCTTGCTGTGTATAGGAGGTGGGGTTTGTCCGAAGAGGAAATTCTTGCGTCATTTGTAAAGTTTCCATGGTTTATGGCCCTATCTGAAGAGAAGATCATGGCACTGATGGATCTTTTTGTCCACAAATTGGGCTGGGAGGCGTTCTATCTTGCCAAAAACCCATCAATTGCATCGAATGGCATGTAGAAAAGGTTTGGTTGAGAAGAATTTCAGAAGCCTTGCATTCTTCAATACACCCAGCGATGAGTTCCGGAAGATGTTTATAGATCACCATTCTGAATATACCCTGATATTGAGATTTTATGAGAAGAAACTGAATCTCTAATCAGTTGTAAACTCTTCAACATTTTAAATCACCACCACTCTACATATCTATTTGTTTTCTCTAAGAATTCTGTAATTGTGGCATAGCGCATTGTTACCTGGTCTGTTTGCAATTTGTTTCTATATCATCTGTTTTTTCTTTATCAAACCTTGAACCTTGTCCTTAATGATGTTTTTACAGCCATCTGCCATACCACATGATCACTGCACTTGTCTCGCCTTATATGAAATTTGACTACTTATGCTGTCGTATTGTTACTCGGGAGAGATGTTTTTGCACCATGAGAGATGATCTAATCCATGTTAGGTGTATGCTGACCCTCCATGTTTTCTTGGTAACTGCATAGGAATGGAGGTCAATCAGGCATTGCGTATTTTAGATCTTTTCCCTTCTACAGTTCGTTTTTAACTAGCAGAGTATTCAAAACACATCTTTTTCTCAAGTAGAGATTCGTGTGGTTTTGGAAAGTTTCCATGGCTTAAGATTCTTCTTAACTTAAGACAGAGGAATGTTCATCGTACGAAAGCCAGTACTTTTGAATACTGAGATCCAAATCTTGATGCAAGAAAGATGTTGAGACATTGTAAGTTCAAGGGTTTGTTAGGAAGGGTTTGATTGCAAGAGCTTCGCATGTTTAATAGTTTCAGAAGCTGTTGAAGATATTATCACAAGCTGTGGACATGCTCTCTAGGAACAATCCTCTTATTGGATGTATATTTAGGGATTACATGTTCTTCCAAGCTTCTGTTCAAGATACGAGGGTTGTTGAATAACACTTGCATGACCTTGACCTGAAGCATCTCAGGAGAAACCATGGGACGTGAACAAGTTAATGACAGTCAGGTTTTTCAAGCCATTCCAGCGGAGATATCTAGAAGCTGAAGACGCAGATTTAATGGAAACCCACATGTATTTATGAGGCAATAGACTGTGAAGGAGTAATCTTGTGGATTTGCAGCACTTTTAGATCCACTAGTGATAGATTTGTAAGAGAGAAATGGTGAAGAATCATCACTATACCACCAAAATTTGAATGGTACCATTTGATTCATTAATCCTTGAACTATCTGCTCTACAAGGATGCAGCTACTGGCTTGTACTGTGAATCTCGAACATTAGAATTATGAAGCTTCATGCATCTATATCTCTCACAAATAGCAAAAGTTAATGACCAAGAAGATCCATAAATGTGAATTACTTCGTGTATCAACAAGAATGATAATTCAAACACATTAAAAAACAAAAGCCAATTAACATTAACATTAACATTGACATTAATTAACAAAAAAAAAAAAAACTAAAAGAAATTGAGTTTTACTGTAGCTATATGCATTATTTATTGGAATAGTACTTGTTTTGAGTTATTTTTTTTATTGGTTTTTTTTCAATCAATGTTTTTTTATTTTTTCCATCCTTTAATATTGCTGGCTAATTCGTACCAAGCCTTCTATTATGATTTCAAATCTGGCGAATTTTAAAAAGCTTACACAGGAAGTGACTCTAACGGGATCTCATCCTTCCAAGAGTCAATTTCTTTCTGTAGGCACTAGTGGAATCTATCTTAGTGTTTGGTGGAGCTGCATTTGTCATCGACCATGGAAGAGGATAGTTGCTGCTGGTTTCAGGTGTTGCGTTGGCGGTGAAGGAATCAACGATTGTCGTTGATGAGGAAAGCACATGATGCAGAGAAGAGATGCTGCCGCAACTGGTGCTAGGAGGTCACGGTGGCAGGGGATACGCTGTTGCTGCTGTCGCCCGATGCTGGTGTGACTGAACAAGAAGCTTCTGCTGCTACTCACAATGGAATCAGCGATTGCTGTTCTTGGAGGAGCTGTGAGAGAGACGCGGGGGATGGTGGCTGGTCTTTGAAATTTGAATGGGTTAATTATTTTGCTCTAGAGGTCACGGGTTTTGGCCTTACCTTTTTGTTTAAAGTTGAAAGAGTGTTTTTACTTTTTAGTGCGTGCGTGCGTGCAGGTAAAGACAACTAATATTTTGTCCCCTTTTAATTTTTTTTTCTGTTTCCGCCTCTGAGAACGTGCATCTTTTGTAATAATCTGGGATAGCCAGGGTTTTATTTTTTTACCTGGACCCATCAAATACATTTTTCAGAAAATAAGGTTTCTGCGAATCAAATAAAAAAAAAGTAAAAAATGAGTGATGACGTTAACATGAGAAAGAGGACGGTTTATAGTACGAAAGCCAATTTCGAATACTGAGATCCAAATCTTGATGTGGAGTTAGGGTTTGTGAAGAAGGATTCAATTTCAAGAGCTTCGCATGCATAATAGTTTCATTTGCTGTTGAAGGTATTATCATACGCTGTGGACATAATCTCTAGGAACAGTCCTTTTTATTGAGAGTATATTTAGGGATTACATGTTCTTCAAAGCTTCTCCTCACTTTTCAGCTCAATTTTCAACGTTTTCAACTTGCGAACTACACTTAATATCTCATCTATTGGGAGCTTTTAATTGGTATAAACATCCAGACTCATGAGTTTATGGCCTTCTAATACACACGACTTATTTTACCTAAAAAAAAAACAAGTGATTCTTGACGGATTATAAATAACTCCGTAAAATAATCATAGATATAAAATTACAAATAAGTGATATGTATGAGGTTTTTTTTAGTTGTATAATTCCAGAAATGACCAGCCTTTTCCTCCTTATCCTCTAGCGCCGTTATTGTTCTAGTTTAATTTTTATTTGTACAAATAAAATTGCAATGAATATTTGAATTTTATTAATATAAAATTTTAGTATATTATTCAATTTTATTTTAACATATTTCAATTTTATACAATTTTATATATTTAATTATTTTCTTTTTTTATCCATACAACTTTATATTAATTATTCTATACAATTTTATTTTTTAAAATATTTTTTAATTATCACGGACGGATTTACAGACAGGATCTATCCGTCGGTATTTTTCAGAGAGTTGGGAAAATTTTACTGCCTATGCAACCATTACCGACGATAATATTCCGTCGGTGATTTATCGATGGTTATGTAGATGGAATCTATCTGTTGGTATATTACAAAAAATTTAAGAAAAATTATTTTATATGCCACTATTACTGATGGAAATATATAGAAGAAATATTTCCATCAGCATATTTCTAGTGATATTTTTTTTAGCGTGTATTTTTTGTTTGTAAAACCATCAATTTTTTTATTGACAAAATTAGTAATAAATATTAAAATTATTGAGAAATGGTATATCAATAGAATTTTTTTTTTTTAATGAATTAGTCAGTAAAAGTTTCAGCGAAATAGTATTAATCTCACGCTGACCAAAAAAAAAATTACATCAATAAAACTTCTAAATGATGTAGACTGTAGTGTATATCCCTATGCCTCAATAACTTCATTCCAAATCCTTCCGTATAAAACCTACACCGTCAACAAAAGTCAACCGGCTTTCACTTTGATTTATGTATTTTTTTTATTAAATTTAAAATCCTACAGCTATGCTTCTTTGTTTATGATTACGGGGCGTTTGGGTTTGTAATAGTATTTTTTTTTTAATATTTTTTATTTAAAAATATATTAGAATAATTTTTTTTAATTTAAAAAATTATTTTTAATATTAACACATTAAAATAATTTAAAAATATAAAAAATTAAAAAATTAAATTTTTTTTAAAATATTTTTAAAATACAAAACTAACTTACCTGTACTAATAGTAACCAGCAGAGAGTGTTTTGCCTCATCTCTAAATGCAAACGCAAAGAGTGCTGAAGGAGAGTTCAGCTACGCCTGGTGATTTTGAGAAGCCAAGCACAGACCAGTCTCTTGTGTACCAGAGAAATAAGAGGCAAACCCCTTCATCATATCCATCCAATTTCCCTCTGAATAACCTCTTAATTGAAGAGATTCTTCAAAGGTTAACGAACCACCTCCAAATCTGCCTGCAAGAATTGGTCCTCTCAAATTTCCACTCCTTTTGCTTGTCGCTTTACAACCCACCATCTCAATCATCAGTACAAGCAAAACCCATTTCCATTTTCATCAGTTATTGGACTGAATTTGGAATACCTCAGTGTTATTATTATATGTGTAATCCATTTCCAACGCAATGGGTTGCTCTCCCTTTGCTTGAACCTGAATAAGACAATATAGTCCAGATGTGGGATCTGTTTCTGAACCTTATTATTCCCAAGATGACAAGGGAGAATGCACTATCAAGTCCAGTTATCGGTCTAGGGCAGTCCAATTTGATAGAGTAGAATCTCTGCAAATAGTTTTGAGAACATATTGGTCAGAAACTCAACAATGGTATAGACCAGTTCTTGGAGGTTCAAGGTATAGATGGCATACTCTATTGTTGCCTACAATGGGAAGTTGTTTTGCTACAACGGAGAGCATATTTTTGCTTACGATCCCTTCAGTCCTGACCTATCCACATTCATTGATTGCTCCTATAAATTCCACAAATTTTTTCGTGGTTTTCAACTGTTTATTGATTGGGGGTGTGTCAGGGCTTTCTGCGGATGATGCTATCGGTGCTATCGGCATGTCATGGCAATGTTAAGGCTTTGGCTATTGGGGCAATCAAAGATTATCCTACTTGGGAATGGAGCTTGGTGGATAAGGTTTATCATGACAGAAGGATACCTTGCTCGAAAAAAAATCTGATGCCAACAAGAACACTCTACGACCACAGGGTTTCCACTCAAGTGATGGGGCTATCGTGGTGGCGATCCATTAAGGTTTAACTCACATTCTTTCTGAAGTTTACAGTCACTAAATCTGCCTGCATTTTTCTGTGCAATCTACAAAACTACACCACTGCCATAGCAAGAATGTTCTTAGCTGGCTAAACCTGAACTATTTTTTCCTAGGCTGTATTTGGTGTATGCTACTGATGAAGGAAATCTTCACCGGAAAAACTTCTTCAAGACTACTTCTCTAACTGATCTAAGCTGTTAAATACACCATTGAAATGCCAGTAGAAGGAGCAGGGAAAGTGCAGTCTCATGCCCGTCAGCAGGTCCAGCACACCCCACTTCCACAAGGCGGCTGCTTTGCATCATCGACAAATTTAAGAAATGTGGAAAACCTCAAGTTGGACTAGAAAATTCAAAGGCATCATACAAAATTTTGAATGTATTATGCTAAAGGGTCCAGAGGCTTAATTATCTAATCCTTAATTAATCTATTTTATTTGTATCTTATAAACAACAAGGATTACTTTTCCATTTAAAACCCCAAATCTGAGACGGCAAAATGCAAATGCTCTTCGCACTTGGTCATCATAGCTTACATTGTTCATCATTGACTTTGGTCCTATTTATGTATAGTCTTTCAATCAGGACGAATCTCTTTCCTAATTATATCCGCCCCCTCGTTAATATTATTGATTGTGTCCCTTGAAAGAGTCCAATCGGCAAGGTTTAAAATCGAGTTTCAATTGTAAAATCTTGTGTTTCATCTTTAGACCAAGGATGATTCCTAAATGCAAGAAATTTGTTCCATGCGATGTATTCATACGAAATGTATATTGACTTTCTTAGTGTCAACATACGATATATATATATATATATATATGTATGTATGTATGTATTTTTGATAACTTTTTATGGTAAAGGATATTTAATTTAAGATTAATTTATATGTTAATTAATCGGATTAAATCTTTCTTTCAAACAATTTTTAAGACATATTATTTGTATTAGAGTGAGTTTCTTTAATGTTTGACTTCAAAATTTCAATTTTAAAATTTTGTTTCGATGATTCCTAGATGCAAGAAATTCGTTCCATGCATTATATTCATACGAAATATATATTTACTTTCTTAATGTCAACATACGAATTATATATCTTAATAATTTTGTATGAAAAAGGATATTTTAAAATTAATTTATATATCAACCATATTAAATTTTTTTCCCAAACTATTTTAAGATATGTTTTTGGTATTAGAATAAATTTCTTTGATGTTTGGATTCACAATTTAAACTCATGGCAATATTTATTTATTTAATTATTTGAGAGATGTGATTGAACTATATATCAAAGAAATTGATGGCAAACTATCCTCTAGCAAATAGCGTATTAATGGACATATATATATTTCCTTGTACAATTTGCCAAATACAAACAATTAAGGAAAGTCACAAGCATCCTCGAGAAATGCTGTAAAAACTTGTAAATAATCATAATTGTGGCTGTGGTGACCACAATTTGGCAATTGTGTTATCTTTTGTGTGGTTAATATTAATTATAAAAAAAAAGGTCCCTTGAATGGTCTATCGCTAGCTACAATAAAATGGACCTACCCACCATATTGTACGTATATACCTTGGAATTTCTTTCTTCCTTCTTGCTCTCATTTTCTTCTTGCACAATCACATGTTAGTGGATCAACGGTGGCTTCAATAGGTTGATTTGACCCTTCAAGGTAAAATGGAAGGTATCCACCGATTTTTGCATGAAAAAAACGTTCCATGGTGTAATTAGGGCACTGTAATGAATGGGTGAAGAGTCTAGAAATGGAAAAGGATGCCACTATTGAAGCTTAATTGCTGTCATTATGATTAGGAGAGTGAATTAAAGGGATTAAAACTAACAAAGAGAGCCATGATAGAGTTATGTTTTGGCAAAATATTTCCTCTAGGAAAACAAAATATGGCCACTTTGACATCATTATTTCAAGGCCCAAGGTATGTATTGCACATATAATCACACCACCAAATACATTAGAATTAAATCCAGATTTTGCTTCTCTGCCTGCTTGATGGGTATATTTGTTTTTGTTTTTCAACTTGTTTATGAAATTAATTTTTAAACTATTTTCTACTTGAAAAAAATATTAAATTAATAATTTTTAAGTATTTTATGATAATTTTGATGTATTCATGTTGAAAACTAAAAGAAAAATATAAAATAATATTATTTTATTATATTTTCAATTGAAAGATGTTTTTACAAAAGCACCACATATACCATATTACTAAGCAAACACTTTGTTCATAAAAGGGGGTTAGAAGCAAAAACAAACTTATGAGTTTTAAAATTCAAGATGCTTAACAACAAGGCTTATATGGTTGAATAATAGGTTGTTTACTTAGTTCTTGCAATATGATATATTCTCCTTAACTAGGGTGGGTGGTAGCTTGATGTGAGAAGTCAAGTACCTGCAAAAGATCTTCTTTGATAGATGTAGGGATTCTTAAATGCTAAAGTATTTTTATAGAGAAAAAGAACAATGATATTTTAGAAAGAGATGATATGAAAACATGTAAAAAATGAAAAGATTGTAAACATTTTACCTAGATGATTCGTGAGGTATTTATAACTCATGAATCTTGTCTTTTACTTGAGTGAAGAAGATGAAGAGTAATTTCATTTTTATAAATTAATATTGTTACTCATGAGTTGTATTCCACTCAAATATATTAATAAGATGGAGTAAAACATAAAAGATTTTTGTATACATAAAGGTGTAAGGACAATAGGATTTAAAATAAAATGTTTTGGGTCTATAAAAATCTTGAGATACCCACATGGGATCTAAAAAATCAAGCTTAGAGAGTTAGGCTTGGGTCACCATGTTGAGCCTGACAAAAACCTAAAATGAATTTAGGCTTGGGTTCATGAATCTTATCTTTTTACTTGAGAAGAAAAGCTAAGGAGTAATTTTATCATTATAAATTAATATTGTTAATTATAAGTTATATTTCACTCAAATATATTAATACGATAGAAATATGGTAGAACATAAAAGATTTCTGTACACGGATATAAAGGAAATAGAATTAAAAATAAAATATATTAGATGAATAAAAATATTGAGATACTCATATGGGGTCTAAATACTCAAGCTTTGAGGGTTGGGCTCGAGTTGTTATGTTGAATTCGATAAAAATTCAAAATAGATTCAGGCTCGTTGTATCAGCCCATAAACTGTCGGGCCATGCATATTACATGAATCCTTAATTTTTTGGTTTTTTGATGGTTTTTTAGCCATTAAATTGGATTCGAAACAAAAGATTTTTTTTGTTTTGAAAACTACTTATAAATCTTAATACATAAAAAATATATATATTTTTAAATCACAGTATATATCAATAATCTCTGCAATGTGTTTACCATCTTAGCAAGGTATCATTAAATAGTAGTATTCCCTAGATCCTGTATTCCCATCATTTTCTTTAATACAAGCAAACTATCGTCCGTCAATAACATAAAAAAACAAGAAGCAAAAGTAAAATCTTCGTGTTCACACATTAATAGTTCCCAATTTTCGTGTGTCACACATAATACTCAATTATCTGTTATATATATTGCCACACAAAAACAACTCCACAAGACACCGATTCAGAAGAGAGGCCTACGACTCTTCAATCGTCCAAGCCACCACTTCCCACCCCCACCTCTCCCCTTTCACATCCCCCATCCCCATCACTCAATTTCAACCCTGCAAACTATCCCATGGACCCCACCAATTCACACCAATTCATTCCATGCCAAAAAAAAATGAGGGCAGCAACAAAATAATCCCCAATCTATATAATCATAAAGAATCAATCCCAAAACTTCAAATTTTTGTTACCTTATATATCCTCAACCCTTCTCTTGCTTAACATGTTAGTCTCCTACTAGCTTCCTCAACTATAATCTAACACCACAACATGCATATATCATCAAAATTGACAAGAAAATCAGTGTTTTAGATTAGCATTTTACCTCTTCGATAAGGAAAAAAGCACTAAACAATGTACAAACATAGAACTATACACTTATATATAAACAAGAATATTCAAGATGAGTTTAAGGGGTGGCCTTGGCTCCCAAATTTAAGGAAACAAAATTGAAATCCCTCCTAGTGTTGCTTATAATTTCAATTAAGTTCTATGAAATGGCTCCTCCAAATAAAAATATTATACAAACTTACCCCCTAAA
>Ga0325411_1002797_pt1 | contig 19688 bp, 11 predicted proteins | sample PopdelMetagenome_13_FD_206181 | JGI IMG/M metagenome (GOLD analysis project Ga0325411, IMG submission 206181) | Populus deltoides microbial communities from Bellville, Georgia, United States - Xylem-PdIQD-R4 | ecosystem: Host-associated > Plants > Phyllosphere > Stem > Wood/Secondary xylem...
GCTATTGTTATAATAGTGCCCTAATTATTAAACCACATACCTTTTTTAATTTGGTTTTTGAGTTTTCTTTTTATAGTTCAAGTGTCAATCCGAGATATTATAACTGTTATGGAGATCCAAGAAGAAAAATAAGAGAAATTACTGAAATAAAATATGAATAAGAGATTTCTTTGTAAATTATTTAGTAAAGGATAGAATTGAAACTTTCAAGAAATTATAAGGGTAACATTGGGAAATTCTACACTACGGGGTAGAAGTGGAACATTGTTGAATCTACAATGGCAAAGATATAGTTTGTCATCACAACTGTAACACCTTCGAGTAACCATAAGAGTAGCCACGCTACAGAAGGGAAGAAAAAGAAGGTGATATGGTCAGAGAGAAAAGAGGAAAGATTGTCAAAGAGAACTTGCCATAAGAACATAGCTAGGAATATAACCATGAGGAACATGTATTCATTCAGGCACCTCAACTTTCATGAAACTTAAATGGATTGTAGACAAATCTCTGAGTTCCCTCTTCTGGTCAGCCCAAGTTACAAGTTGAAAATGTTGGTAAAATTTCCTGAAGTACAAAATCTCCCTTATGGTCAGAAGGCAGCAGAAATCAAGATGCTGCTGTATCTACGTTACGAGCAGGCACTCTGCACAACATTTCTGTGCGATTCGTGCCTGGGAACTGTTTCCCTTTAATGAACTATTGAAAGAATGGGCCTAAATTATGAGAAAGATGTGGTAAAGCTACCCTCATTGAGAAAGTATGAAGGAACCTAAACATGTTCTTTTTATTTATCTACTTGTTTTCTGAATCTCTTCCATCAGTGTTGTGAATGCTACTCTCTGTTCGGCACTTTGCGTGTCACTGCAGAGTATTCTGTGCATTATTTTTAACTCTTCTGGACTTGCTTTCTTGAATAATCCTCGCAGCACATGCTGCACGTCTTCATCAACCGAATGATGACCTCCTACACATAAGCTACCAGGGTCCTGTGTCAAAAGGTTAATGTCAGCCTTTTCCTTTCTTTCTGCAAGACAGCAACTTGATCCAAATGAGGGCTGCTTGACTTCACTTGCATTCCTCAAATTCACAAGCCTATGATTCCAGTATTCCACACACCGATGATCGGGGTCAAGAGCCTCGATAGCCTGAAAGTAATTGAGTCAGAGTCAACATATGAATTCAGATAGTATAATCTAAGGTGGGCAACACATCATACCTCTATGGCGTGTATGTGCTGCAACCTCAAATATATGACAGTTCCAATTTTGAAAATGTTCCATTAGTCTTACCAGATAAATGCTATTAGATTCAAGAAGCCTCTGTAACAGAAGCATCAATTAAATATGGCATGCGGAGGTTGCTTTACCTGAACAATTGGTGGGGAGAGAAATCCAAACATTTCTAGCCCATTAATGCTCTGCAAAGGCTCCAAAGGGGGAAGGTCTCTTTCTCCTAGGCTGTTTCGTCTTAGAATTTCTCCGTTTAGTCTTTGCAGAACCATCTCCCAGCACTTCTCAATTGAAACATCAGCAAATATCTCACCAGGGCATTCTTCTAAAGATACCTGAAATTTCAGCGTGTCATTTTGAAAGCTAGATATCCATGACAAGTTCAACTCTAAAACTCTAAATCCACATTTTTCATCAGTCCTAAACTCAAGCAGACTTGTAGAGGGGGGGGAAAAAAGAGACCTTGAAAAGAGGGCCAAGAGGACCAGCATCCTGTACTTCTGAAATATAGGTACAAATTGTTTTTGGATCATGAACACTAAAGAACTTCACCTGGCTTCTAAATCCTGCAAAAAATAAAAAATGAAACAATATATCAATGAATCCTGCAATATGTAAAAATGAATTACAAAAACGGAAAATATAATTAAGAAAACCAAGAAAACATCATAAAACAGTGTACCTTTAGGGAATATGGCCTGCTTACAGCACCAAAGCTTTCCAAAAATGACAGATCCTACATTTTTTGGTTCCACACAAGGATTCAATTTCTTCACTGGGCTGCTTTGGTTTGTTACAGATCTTACATTTGATCCCTCAACCATTTCAGTTTTGAAGCTCTTTGCTGACATCACTGAATGTGAAGGTGGAAATGAAAGATCAACCCCAAACAGCTTCTTACAAGATGCACCGAACATTGGATATGAAAGCTGGTTCTTGTTTGACAATTCATGCAACTCAGATTTACAGTCTCCAGCAGCTTGTTCCCTCCCTTGTTCTTTTGCTGCATCTGAACTGAAATGTGTGTCTTGCATGCATGGTGAACCATGCGTCTCCTTCACATTTTTACCAGAGCTATCAGATACAAGCAGAAGCCTACTTTCCCGGTCAATAGACATAACATCAATGTTCAAATCAATGCATCCCTCTTGCTTCATCTTAACTTCGTTTTTCATTACCGAAGCTTCGTTGTTAAAGTTGTTGTGATGACTCCCTGACTGGATTACTTCTGAATAAGTATTGCTACTAAAACTGCAAGAGCCTTTGGTGCTTAAGTTTTCTTCTGCTTTTGAAGAACAAGGTGGACTTTCCTGTCTCTTAGAATAGCTGGTTTGCAATTCCTCGCCATCAAGTTCAAGCTCAGGCACATGAGTGTCATTATCACCAACAGAAACCAATCTGTGTTCTCCAGATGCCCATTCTTTCAGAGCATATGATTCTCCCTCCAATCCATCAACCAGAGTGTTCAATTCATCCAAAGTGTAGCGAAGGAGGACATACCTATGTTCTTTTTCACAGGAACAAAATTGGCTTGCATGTTTAAGGCAAGCAAATCGTTTAGGGGAGCACTTACAGCTCACCGCAGATAAATGCAAGTCATAGAAGCACGAGAAACATTCTCTCTCATTTTGCAAATCAAAGTCCTTTTCCATCTTTTGTAGTCTTAAATTAGTTGGAAGACACTTTATTCTTTCCTGCTCCATCTTCACCCTTGTCTGTTGAAAGTATAATCTTGAAAAAATTAGTCTTTCCGATGGTACTAAAATATTCAATAATGTAAAGTGCATGAACATACAAGCATGTATGCATCTTAACATGACAGATAAAAGAGTACCTTAACTGCCATGGCAAGCACTCCGTCCTTCCCACAGGCACTCCTCCACCTTAAATTTTCAGGAGTTTCCTTTCCAAGAAGTAACAGTTCCTTAAGGGCACAGATTGCTTCCTGAGCTGCTCCCATCAGTAGCTTGTCATGAGATATAGATGTCTTGCGCTGCTGCTCACTGTAAAGCTCAACTGCATGCTGTCCATGTGCCAACCAATCAACAGGGGCTACATTGACTGCCTCCGCACAGTTGAAGCCACAATTAAAGCCAGAGTGGTATGCTCTAGGAAAGGTAAGAACAAACTCCCCAGAGTGTTGGACCACCCGATATACTGGTACACCCTCAGCTTTTAAAACCGTAGGAGATAGTTGAGTTACCTGTACCCAAAAAAGGAATTACCATGTTAGATAACTTCTCACAAAAATTAGAAGCAAAGTGGGGTCCAGCTTTTATCAACAAATAACCTCTTAAACAGCTCAATTTATATCTAAATATTAAAAATACTTAATAGTCATCTTCTTACCAGACAATGAAGTAGATCAGGTTGTTCTTCAAACAAATCAGGTAAATGCTTTCTCATTGCATCTTCCAAATTGGAAGCATGGCTTTCAGGTACACCATACCATATCTTTTGATCACCCCAATGTAAATAGTTTAGCGAATACAAGTGGTGGTCCTCAACATGCTGTTTTGGAAACCAATTCATATGGTGAAAAGGGGAAGAACAAATCAGTAAACAAATGAAAAGGAAAGGAAAATCCAACTGCATAGGAACTAGATGCAGTACAAACAATTGATGCTAGCGTGAATCTAAAGAATAATTTTGATCAATTTATAGTACTAGGCTGATAATGCTAGAGATACATGAACCTTAAAGAATCAATAACTAAAACAACAGACCAAGAAAACTTGATGCATGCCCTTGTCATGTTGAAATTGGTTAAACTAAACCTAGCAGAGCCTATTGTATTGATCACTCTATTCTCAAATATCTTTAAAAATAGTAGTCTGATGACTTACCCAACAAAATGATGAGAAACACATTCCAATATATAGCCACGGAACTAAAACTCCCGAGATATCACATCCTTCAAAACACAGCACAGAACCTGGCAGGCGTGGTAAGTTGTTTAGATTCCAACCAGATACCACATACTGATCTGAATCACCTTTGGTAATCAAGGCTGAAGCCTTAGGAAACCCACTTCCAAATGTTACCGTTTCCAAATCAGCTCCATAGAGTACCTGTGATATGATAGAAGAGAAATGTTATAGAGGTTAAACATGGATATAAATTAAGACACAGGAGAAACAATCATATCAACAACCCTATTTTCATACCTTAACCTCGTCTGTTGGTTTCTCAACAATCCGCCAGTATTCACCTTCAATATCCTCGACAGAAGGCTCCAATTTCTGGTTTACAGTCACAGCATCCATGAGATGCTTCACTCCAAAGTAGCACTCTTTGAAATAAGCAGCTTCTTTCTCAAATTCTTCAAGAGTGAAATCAGAACCAGAAAGGAATCCAAATGTCTCATCAGTCTCAGACGCAACATTACTTTCTGAACAAGAATTGGTACGTCTCCTGTTGGTTCTTCTTGTGATTCCCATCCTTAATTGTCTCCTTCTTTTCCGTTTCCGACTTTTAGATTTCTTTCTCATTGGCTCTCTATTTTGAAGCAATTCAACAAACTGAATTCGTGTAGAAAACTTATTATGTTTCCATGTATCTTTCTCTTTGAGGAGGCAAGGTGGACTCCATGAAGGTGGAGGGACAATCCGACATATACCATATGGCTCTGCTTTTGCACGTATCTTTGATATATAATCAAGTGTATTCTCAAATTCCTAAATAAAGGAGCATGACACTTGTTATAAAATTAAATAAAAGATAGTACTATCATCAAATGTACCAAATAACTACCTCAACAGTTGGATAAAACACTGGAGCATCCTCAATAATAGGCCTACAAGCTTCATCTGGATCCCATCTGGCTTTTACCTGTATGACATTAATCATATCACACTTAAACAAGCATCAGAAATTAAATGGTTCAAAAAACAAGCTTGTACATTCTGCACCATAAGAATTTCAAGCATTTGGATTTTGCTTCATGAAGAAAATCAGACGGTCTATTTGTCAATCCAAATAATAAAATAAAAAACAGGCAATGTATGTTTTTGCGTAGATACTTTTCAGTTGTTCATGGTGAAAAAATTCAAAGTTCAAAAACAGGAGTTATTACACTAGGTTCTCCAAATACCATTGAAGAAAAAATTTACATTTGAATTTGATTACGCATCTGAGAACACTGTAGTCCAGTAGTAAAAGAGTAAACACACATACTGCCACAATTGAAAACCAAATCAACTGTGTGTACCTTTTGATTTTGATGACTTCCTGGGCCCTCAGCGGACTTGTCACTTTTTGGGGATTGCTTAATAGAATGATTATTCAAAACATTATTTATTAAATTAAATTACTTGCTCTATTAAAATTCAAATTCATACTCGTCGTCCAGGCCCTCGAACACCAGATCCTAGTATACCACCCAAGTTAAAGTTTTGTATGCAAACCCTAAACTTGGTCTTATTAGCGATGTAATCAGAGCGCTAATCCGGAATAGCACAGCGCATCTACTGAAACTAATGAAACATAATCTTGCTAAAACAACAACCAAGGGAAGGTAAAAGAACTGTTTATCATAATTGACAATCATAATCCAATTTAGCAAGAAACCAAAAAATTAGCAACAATCACATTTAAGATCATGAAACAAAAACTCCATGATCCTTACATAATCAAATTCCTCCACTCACTAAAACCAAATAATCAATACACATTGTATTCTCAATGATTTGTAACAGAAACACGAACGATCATCAAAAGATCAAAACTTTCGCCTAACACTCCGATCGAAAGACAAATATCTAATCTTCTCAACAACCCAGATTAGTACAATGCAGATAATAACTATATCCAGAACCAAATGACACCAATCTTACATAAAAACAATTCAGTCAATGAGAAACAGAACACATAAAGATCAAAACTTTAGAACAAATAAATCATGGGGCAGAATCAAACTAACCTCTTTGAGATGAGATTCTGCAGGAGATTTGAACTGTTCCATTGACTGTTCAAACAAAGAAAGAATTTTGACTCGAGAAGTTAGAATCTTTACCCTGCAATACGAGCAATTTTTTAAACTAACCTAAACAAAATTTAAAACCCAGAAAGAAAAACTCTATTTCCCTAACAAAAAGAAACCTAACCCTCAATTCCCTTCTATCCCAATTGTCTAAAAAAGGTTTCTTTTCTCATAAAACTTGCATGAACAAAAAAATATAAGTCAACAAATAATAATAAATCAAATCCAATACTAAGATTTTATTAAAACAAACAAAAGGAAAGACTCGGGCTTTTTATTTATTTAATTTGATTGGTAGAGAGATCGGAATAATAAATAATAATAATTATAATAATAATGACAAAGCAGGTGAAATCAACATATAAATATTTATTGCCTTATTAATAAAATTAAGAACGGTTAGGATTGAAGAAGATTGAAAGAAGTTTAAATGCAGCAAGAAATCAGTCTCCTCCCTACCTTAATTTGGCAATCTAATTAATTCAGTTGATACATTTTATTTATTGTAATTCAATAATAAAACAAAAAACAATCAAAAAACAATAAAACAAAATGGGGTTCAATTTTCTTTAAAAAACAATAATAAATAACAGTGGGGTAAGAGTAAGACTAGATGAAGAGAGAGAAAGACCCTAGTGGCACGCAATTGGATTTGATGTAGAGAGAGAAAGTCGTTAAGTCTTAGAGAGAGAAAGGAGAAGAGAGGATCAAGTCAATTGTTGATACCCGCTCAAACGCACGCGGTTTTTAACGAAAACAACCAACTGTTTTTCTTTCTTTATACGAGGACTTGTATGCTACACTATCATATGCTTCCTATGCACGCATGCAACTTCTTTTTTCAAAACGGTGAGGTTCAAATCATTGTGTTAAAACCTGATTCATGGCTGTGTTCAGGTAATGATTCGGGAGGGTTAATTTGAATTAATCATTAAAAAAAAGTTAATAAGTTAGTTAAGAACTGGGGATTGAATAAGTTAAGTTGGGTTAATTTTTTTTTATTTTTTCTTTAATTTAGTTTAGTTCTGATTTTAGGTTTATTAAGTCTCGAGTTAATTATCGAGCTGATTCAGGTTTTATAACCAAGATTAAAACTTAAGATATTTTTTTAATAATAGAAAAAACAACATAAATGTACTTTGTTGGACATGAAATGTGTTATCCACTTTCACTAGTAGTATTAAAAGTGTAGTCATGCATCTTAGCATTTCATCTTCACTCCTTGTTCTAGTTTAGTGACTTGCCACTTTTATGACTCGATCTAACTTGGATTGACTAGGTTAAAAAAAAAATTTTAAAAAAAATTTGAATCGACTGGTTAATCCATTCAAGACTCGATCATAAATCAAATAGATCACAAGCCAAGTCTAGATATAAATTGGGCTCCACTACACAGGATATTGATCTACTAGATGTAAAATAGCATAAAGTAAAATATAATCGATGTACATAAACGGGATATATGTTGTTGCAAGCTGCTGTTCTAAGTTCTTTCTTTAAAACTAATTATCATATGGATTAAAATCTAATCAAGATTCAGTATTAGTGATTGATATATCACTTGCATCATTACGAGACCTGTGCTATTGCTAGTTTTCATGCATGAATCGAGCTCATTTTAAAAGGAATTATATTAAAATTATTATTTTGTATTTTTTTTTAATACTCAATTCGATAAAATTGTTTGAACTTTTTTGATAGATATTGAAATTAGGGTTGAAAGAATTGCTCATTGAAAAATTGCTATGCAATTAGCTAAATTAATAGCAGTTCATGAAGACTTGACAGTTTGCTAGTTAATGATATCCCTAAAAATCCCAAGGTGCTTAGAATAAGTTACAAATTGGTTAATCATTTGTTCTTGTAATTTGACCCACTTTCTTTAGCTTGCATGATCAAAATTGGTGTGGCTTGATAATAAAGGCATTGTATCTGTGAAATATCTTTTATGATATGTTAAAAGATTTTTAAAGAAAGTATCTTCGTAGAAAAAGAATAAGGATATTTTTGAAAAGAAATGCTCTTAAAATATATATGCAATAGAGCATTAAGAAATTCAGAACTCTTTATCTAGATAGTTTAGGGAATATTTATAGCACGTGAACTTTTTTTTTTTTTTGTTGAAGTGGAAGGGCTAGAGAGTCATTCCACCCTTCTAGATTAATTTTGTATCATGAGTTGTGTTTCACTAAGTCTACCCAAGACACTATAACAAAACACCTATCTTCCACTAATTTTATTCAATTAAGAGATAGATACATGGTAGACCACGAGAGATTTTAATGCACTTAATGATATCTGTGAAATATAGACTTATTTAATTAAATTTATTTATTGAGAATAATTTCTTTTAGATTTATTTAAAAATATGTGGAGGTATAATGTTATATTCAGACATTATATTTGAATTCTTAAGTGTAGTGGATTTAGTCATGCATTAGGCCTAGACAAATATGAAGTGCTTGACCGCGTCCAGATGACAAAGGCATCAGACCTAACACCATGGGCATGACAACTACTACTAGATTCAACAACACCTTAGTGTGGCAGGCTCCTGATCCAACTGTGTTTGGGTATGTGGGTTTGGCACAATGCCTATATGCTGATAAAAAATAGGCTTGGTGTCATGTCAGATCCACTCGCTAGGCCTCACATATGCGTCAAGCTCACCTGTGTTTGGAGCTGGCGCATTTGTCAAGCCCAAGCGCCGGGTCTGGTAGTCCATGTTAGGCCCAGTGGTTTTTTGGGCCTAATAGTGCATGTCTGTCCAGAGGTGTTCCAGGCCTTTCCAGCATGAATTTTTTGAAGAAAAACAAAACATGATGCATCACTAGCAGCTCTTCTATATCCCGTTCATCTTTTTCTTTTGGTGTTGTTGCAGTCGTGTTGGCTCTCGACAAGAAAAGTGGGATGATATTATTTCCCTTTAATTTATACTCTTTCTACTTGGTTTCGCCATTATGGAGTTGCTTATATTAGTTGTTTTTTGTTTCAGCCATGATATTTTGCCCTAGCCCCAGAAACAAATGCGTACCAGAGCATCTTCGCAACCAGAGGTCCCTCTCTTTTGTGTTTTTCTGCGTATACTTTTCTCACATCATGCCTGCCATAAAATTTAAGATAAGTAGGAACCAATTCTCCTTGCTTGACCTTTTTTGCATCATGATTTGTCCAAATGCAACAGGATTATCATTGTTGCAAACACGGAAAGCCTCGGCTTTTGTTGCATTCAAGAGAATCAACCGAAGTTTCACAGCAGAAGCATGCAAAAAGAATTGAATTGTGATTTTTAAGCTCATAAACTTTGAAGGAATTAAGAATATCTCAGAAACATGCACATCAATTCTCTGTTTTTATCATAATAGAAGGCCAATCCCATTTCAAGTCCAGATACTATCTCACTTTGTTTTGAAACTCAAACAGGACAAAGGGTTTCTCTTTTGAAAACCATTGAGTTGAGAGTTGGATGTATCAGTACATAAGAGGACCTAAGCATATCTGGGTCGATGTTCTATTCAGATGAATAATATTATAGTACTTGTGACTTCTACAAGCACAGAGGAATGATCCCATAGCAAGTCCAAATACTATCTCCTCAAAAGAATGCCATTATCTATATACTTTGTGAACATGTCTGCTGTTCATCATTTTTTTCCTGCGTGTTGGCACGACATCTAGATTAAATCTTTTCCTTACTTTGTTGGTCTGCTAATATGGCTGCCGCAGCTTTTGCTTGCAATTACACTCCTCTTTTTTTTCGTTTGGCATCTCTTCATGCTGTGATTATGCGTTGAACGTTGCTGGTTCATATTCTTAGCATCGTCCAATCATGTATGTTCAAATGGTTGGAGCTACAACATGACTGAACCCACAGAATAAATCAGTTGAGAGTGGTTGCTGTGTTAAAGAACAAAGTCAGTGGCCTAACCATGTGATTAATTTATGACTTGATAATGCAACGTTATTAGGTGAATTGTGATTTTTTTTCCACACGACATGTGATTTTCTCAGCCTACAAATCAATATGATGATTTGTCGATTCAAAGCTTGGCCCACACCGGGTTTTATGTCTTACTGTGTTAAAGAAAAGTTTCTGAATGAGTTGATGACATTGGATGGAACAAATGACATCCATGAACTTGAAAATGATGGGGAACAAGGGACATAACTCGAAAGTGCTGCAACAATCATGGCTGCCACAGATTGCTTCTCAGCAAAGAATAAACTTGGACGGCGCAGTTTTGGACCTGTTTACAATGTAGTTTTATATAAATCACTCAAAGAACAAAATTCAAAAACCCTGTAAAATCTATGTAATGACTAGTGAGATGTTTTATTTGAGGGAAATTTATCGATTGGGAGAGGGAGAGAGAGAGAGAGACATAAAAGACTATCAAGAAGTTCATGACAAGGGCTTGTTGAATTCAAAAACGAGCTTATACTCGTAGCTAAATTGCAGCACATGAATCTTGTCAGGCTCCTGGGTTGCTGCATTCAAGGGGATGAGAAGATGTTAGTCTACGAATACATGCCTAATAAAAGCTTGGATTCATTTATCTTTGGTAAGCAACAATTTCTCTCCATGCTGCTACGCGCTTCAGTTTCCTGATATATTTCAAAATTAATAAATTTCTGTGCTGCGAGTTTTAGAGCTTTGATCATGTCAGAGTAATGTAAATTATATCTTAAAACTTCACTAAACAGTTTAAATTTTTGAATTTTAACGTTGTATTAGAGCAAATGATCATAGTTGGAGGGGTGCGCTGGAGAATAACGGGAATGCCATGAAGGGCATTTTTACTCTGAAATCTGAATTCTTCAGTTTTGGAGTCCTGCTTCTAGAGATTGTGAGTGGTACAGAAAACCTAAACTTCTTCGTATTGACCCTCCCCTTCAGTTTAATTACGGAGTCGCTTTTTCTTTTTCTTTTTCTTTTTTCAGGTTATTGTAATTATTTTTTTATTTGGTCAATTTATTATAGTCATTTATTGTTAATATATATATATATATATATATATATATATATATCCAGCCATGCGTGTAGCCTATATTTACCTATGTATATTGATTGTGGAAGCTCGAAGGAGGTGGATAGAAAAAGGATTTTTCCTTGCCATAGAATTAATCCATATTCATGTTCAAAAACTCTATCTGTTATGCATGGTTGTTGAGACTTGAAAGCAGCTGATAGCATTTCTCTGGCCATAGCAACAAAGACGGCTCGAAGGCAACATTCTTGATTATTTGCAAGAGTAATACACAGAGCAGAAAAGGGTGCAAAGTGAACGGATTCACTTGGTCCTTACATTATGGGACAACAATGCTAGCTGCTGTCAGATTTTGGTTTGATTTGAAGCTTCATGATCGACATGACACTAATAATCACCATGAGAATAAGGCCGGCAGAGGAAGCAATGAGTGCAGCACCACCATGATCACAAAAAGTCTCAAATTTGTCACAAATCTTGTCCCACCTTGCATGAGAATTTCCGTTCTTGCCTAGCTCAGCCATGAAAGTCGCAGCACTAGCCCCTCCTGATAACAGAGCCACTGTCATCTGCAAACATTTGAGCAAAATAGTTTTTGTTTAACAAAGAGTCTTCTCTCCCCTTTTTTGTCTCTTGGTAAGGAAAAAAGTTGTGAGAATGTTACCATATCTAAAATGGCGACCATGGCAAGGCGCATTCCTTTGTAATCAAGCTTCTGACCACAAAGCTCCACCATAATCATCACCAAGTTATGGAAACTAGCCATTCCATTAGCTATAACAAAGAACCTGCATTACACCATATCTCACACACATAACTAGAAATACTGAAACATTTCCATGCTAAATTCCCATCTCCTATGTTCATGTACTTACAAATGCTGATTACAGTTATGTTAAAGGAAGGAGATGAGTTGATTAGGCTTACACGAATGCTGGGGTGTGTTGAAACTTGGCAGTGAGGGTGACTTTTATTGGGGTATTCCCAACAGTGGCAACAACAAGAGTTTTGGTTTCTTTGTTGAGCGCCATCACAAGTGTTGCAGCTGCTGTGGCCAAGAATGCAACCACCCTTACCATCAAGAGAGCCCATTTCTTTGGCTTTGGCTGTAAGCCAGTGCATCCAAGCTCAAGCTTTTCTTCATTTTGCAAGCCCATGTTGACAGAAGACAAGAGAGAGACTGGGATAGAAGGGATGAACGGAGTAATGATGATGGCAGACCAGCACAAGGCAGGCCATATATATAGGTTAAGAGAGGAAAATGGATGGCCAAATCCCTTTGCTGAGTCTAGGAAGCCACATTTAGTGTGCCACTAACTTTCTTTGGGTTGTCTAACCATCGAACTTAAAGTTCACAATTTTGGTTTTGGTGGTTGGGAAAAGTTCAAGTCCTTTTCCCCTTGCAGTAAACATCAGATTTTTTTCACGTAGGGTAAGGTTCATGATCTTGTCATGCCAATTGCTTGTTTGTGTTGGAGAATTCCTCCTCCTAACAAATCCCATTGACATGAGAGAAAACCAGATAAACAACAAATCCTTTGGATGCTAAACAAGTGAAGAACTTGGGTTCCATTCTCGAAAGAAATGAAGAGAATGGTATTGTTTGATATATGTTTTATGTTCAATTTACGTAGAATTTATATAGTAGGAGAACAAGAATAAAACAAATTATATAAAATGTTTCATATCTCTTATTAGATTATTGAAATAATTTTCTGATTAAGAAATAATAAAAAATATTTACCTTGATTATTTATTTAATGGATTCTATTTTGGGTGCTTTTACATCTTAGATATTAAACTCAGTTCGAGATCTTATCAAGTCCAAGGTTTTGATGGTAATCTATTCCAAAATAATATTATTTTGATGTTTTTTTAAACCTCTCATTTTAAATAAAATTTTAAAAGATAATTAAAATAATATTATTTTAAATTAAAAATCCATTCATGTTAATCAAGTCAAGTCTCATGAGTTTAACTAAGTAAATCATATTATAAGTTAATTCATCAAGTTAATTTTTAAAATGATTAAAAAAAACACCCATATGTTTCACATTTCAAGGAGAAATGGGCTATATATCATAGGTCCAGCCTTCAACCACCCTCCCTAATTAAAAATAAAAATAAAAATAAATCAATATAATATCTTTTCAGCTAAACACACTCAAGTATTAACATATAAGTTTAATCACAATGCTAGACAGCCTCTTCATGAGGAATCTCTCCGGCTTGGACTTGTATTGTCATATGACGAGAAAAGCAACTCCAATCAAAGACAAGATTTAAGCTTAGGAAGTGAGCTCTCTTATGTTTCACATTTCAAGGGGAAATGGGCTTATATGTCATAGGTTAACAAGCCAGGTTTAACAATATGTGACTTCAGCCTCCAAAACCCCCCTCTAATGCTTTGTGTGTATTTTATATTATGATATAAAATCATTTTTAAAAGTATATTTTATTTAAAAATACATTAAAATAATTTTAAATAAAAACCATAGAAAACACTATAATAACATATATTTAATATTTTTTCATGCTAAAACACACTATATAAATTCAACCTCAATGCTAGACAGCCTCCTCTTCGTATGGAATCTCTCGAGCTTGGACTTGCATTGTCATATGACGAGAAAAGTAATCCACAACTCTAATCAAGACAAAATTCAAGCTTAGGAAGTGATCTCTCTTTACCATTTCATGGAGACTTGCTTATGGCTCATTTCTTTTCTCCTCCCTTTTCTTTTAGCACAAGCTATCAAAAATTGCCTTGGCATCAATAATGTGCACCTCCCAATTCGTTTTTGAAAGGAAATACAACCATTTTCTATAAATGATTAAATTCCCAAAAAAGTCACTGTTTATTGCAATGAAGTCATTGCCTTGATGAGAAACAAACCACAACGCAGATGCAACTAATTTGGAAAGGCTAAAACATGATTTTAATGATAGAACAATCAATTATACAGAATTTATCTTCAAGAATCTAGGGTTCCGGAAGTACCAAATAAGCACATTCCCTGCATACAGTATATGATAGTTCACTTTGAAAGATACAAGCACATTCACTCAACCAGATATCAGTACATACGTAACGATGTTTCAGTTCGGCAATCAGAGAGACAGAAAGAATGCCCTCTAAAGCTTCATATCCTCAAAATGTACACATCCACACTGCAAATTTCACCAACAGCTCGTGTATTCAAAATGGTTTTGAACAAATGTTGCTCATAGCTATTTTAGACAAAATATACATAACGAATTTTCATATCCTTCTTCACAACATAGTATGAATCTGGGCCATTTCCTACTAAAAGTATAGCAAGATATCAAAATCTCACCGGATTATTTTTTTTCTGTAGTGACACCAACAACAACATTGCTGACCTGCAATGGATAGAAATCTTATCAGCACATATTCTACTCCAAAGGAATGAATGGAAAACAAAGAATGGGAAAAATATATCAGATTTTTTTAATAAGAAAAGTTGAAAAGTAATCAAGTTGAGTTATACCAATTTGCCACTTTCATCAACCGACATAGGGTTTTCCACAACGACAGTTTGAGTCTGAGAATGAGGCATTGAAAACAGGTATGAGAAGGGAAATAACAGATTTAGTAAGCATTAGATACAAAATTACCAAGATTTTTTGTAGCATTTTCCACCAGGAAAGAAAAGTAAGTCCAGTTACTTACTGTTGAAGTAGACGGCATTGTTCCACCTATACCACTAGGTCTGTTTGCTGGAAGCGGAACTCTCACATTAGCCATCTGCAAGACACATGATACAGCACAAGGGAGTGAAAAGAACAATCATTGCTCACTAAAGACCTCACAATGACCAAATGAGGAAAAAGTGCAGTGGTTGGTTGATATGCAATAAAAGAAATCATTCAGTCGCCAAAAACAGAGATGTATATCTAAAGCTATGGTGTCTGTTCATGGTTACAAGGATGCTCTAGCAGTATTAGAAAGTTACTTCTCACTGCAAGGGAATCATCTGGATCATGAAAATACATTCCAAGTCTATTTAACTTCACACACACAGGAGAACATTGAATTTACTGAAAGCCAGCTGACAGGATCAAAATGAAATTTATATTTATAATAATCTTAATTTATAGAGGAACTAATCCATGTCAAGGAATACAAAAACATTTGGCTCTTTTGGACTATTCCAATTGACTCCAGAGGTAACTGGCAAGCACAAAGAGCTAACATCCATTCAGAAGAAAAGGAAAATTTTGTTAAACAATGAGCACATTTACTAAAAAAATGTCAAGATTATCTCTGCAACACATCACAAAGCGAACCACAGCAGCAAATGCTTAGAACTATCAAAAGATCAAGGAAGAAGTTTCAGGTTGGGTGGTCACTGTGGACAAACATTGTTTTTTAAAGACACTGCGTATTATCATAGCAAAGAGAACTGTCAAAAAGAGGAGCTATAAATCAATTTCAATGGCATGTGGAAAGCTCATTCGCAACTTATTATGTGTCCTCAACAAAAAAAAACTAAAAAAATTCTGAGTTCATACACATATCTACCTTCAGGCTTTAACTTTGTATTGAAAGTTGGCGATTTGGCAAGAACTACCAAGAAATGAGTAGCAGGATGTATAAAAGGAGGGGAGGAGATTTGTAAAATTAATGATGGTAAAGACAGTCCTTAAAAAGAGAGGCAATAATCATGTTAGACAAACTCCTAATGACTACATAACGTTATCCACTATCCATCCCTTTATGGAATTCAAATATTTCAACCATACAGTACAGATCATTATATGCATCCAGAGATAGAAAGACATGAAGATCTTCGTATAATTTGAAGGCAGCAGAATATTAGATAAACTATTGTTCATGAGCAAGCATGTGCCCAAACATTAACAGGAGACAATCTTGATCCAATGCACGAATGCAAAGGCAGATTACTACTTGAAGTACTGAAGTTCATATCATGAGATGGAAATTAATTTAAATAACAGAAGCAAAAAACTTGAGCCAAAACCGAAGATAATTTCAATCTTTGGCAGCCACAGCAAATTTTACAGTTAATGCACTTACACTAATGTTAGTAACATAGTGACAGACCGCACACTTGACAGATGGAGCACCATTCGGATACATAAGTGTAGTCTGGCAGTTCCCACAGTTGACATGAGCAACCTGGTTAGGTCCTACTCACACAGCCACAAAAACATAGAGAAAACAAATCAGTACACACCACCAAACAAAAGAGAAAGATAAAGGAAACTTAGCACAACCGATAAATGCAATTTAGAAATTAAATGATAGAAAGTACACAAATGAAGCCAATGGGAACAACTTCCAGTTTCATTGACAGTAGATAAATTGATGGAAACTGGGTATCAAAATAAATCCATATCACCACTCTCAGTAACCATAAGTGCACCAGCTACTAATCCTTCCAAACGTTCAAATTTTAAAAATTCAATAGCAATTACCTGATAAAAAAGGAACCTGGAAAATAGTGCAAACAACTACTAAAAGAAAGCAAGTGACATGGAAAAGAGTAATAAGCAATAAAGTGAGATAGAACTTTTAGAAATGAATTCTCATCTCAAAAAGAAGATACCACTCTCACCACTACATTCTATAATTAATTAGGATCATTGGTGCCCTGCTGATAGTTCTATATACTTATTGTCTTTTAGTTTTTTTCCCCTTGAGTATCTGAAATGTTTTGATAAGGCACAGAAAATGTCCATGGAAGAAAAGAGCAATCCAAGCTTCTTGGAAGCAAATTATCAACCTAAACCTTTACACTATAAAAAGAAAAACAGCACAAGACTATTTCTGTTGTTATGGAGCAGATTAGATGAGTTAAGCTTGCAAATTGCAAATCCAAATTTGTCAAATAGTATGAAATAATTTTACAATGCTTATATTATACCTGGTGCAAAGTTCACTATGTGGCAGCAGGAGCATCTCACAGTTGTTGCCCCCCGTGCATACATTAGCAATGTCCTGCAACCTCGACATATGAGTTGAGCCAAGTCCATCCCTGCAAGTTTGCAATTGGACCCAAATATCCTATCACCATATATTTTAATTATATCCAAGCTAAATTGAAATTCCCACCACATATTGAATTTTTTTTCTTTACTTTTTTTTTATTTAAGTCGAAAGAGAACGAAACGGAACTGGGGCATTTTTATATCCTCGTAAAAAAGAGTGGAGGTTCCACAACCATTTCAATTTCAACATCTAGAATGTGGACATTATGGGGGATTGGTTGTTTTTCATAACTAGTACCACAAATATAGGTAACAAGGCTGTTTATTCATATCAAGAACCAGGGAAGAAGGCTATAATGATTTAAATTACCAAATCCTTTTGAACTGCAATCTAACTTCTATGTCAGATACAAATGCATATTCTCATTAGAATCTAAGAACAAGCTAGTCCCTTCATTTTAAGAAAAGCTCAGAATTGGCACTCGGTATAAGCAATGGAAGCCAGACAATGAGCATGAAACTTTAAAACTCAGTGGATAACAGCAGGATTATGAACTACGCAAGAAGGCATTCCTGTTTTCAAATCCATGGCTAATCTTAGATGACACTGACATCCAGTATAATACAAAAGGTAGCTCTCTTTTAACAGTAAAAACACAAGTTCTAGAAGCATTTTTCATCCATTTCTAAACTTCAATTCCACAATGCAGAAAATTCCAAATTTATCCAAAGCAACAACTTCGATGAAATTCTAACCTCCAAAGCTAATCATCAAATCCAACCCTAATTTCATCTAAAACAACCCAAGTCAACTAATTCATCTAAAACCCACAGCCTCCATCTTTCCCACCAACAATTCTTCGAGCAATTATCTCCTAGAACACACTAAAACAAAAGGCAGAAGAAATTTTTAAACTTAGCAGTACCAATTAGAAAGAAGAACAAAAACCAAAAACCTAAATCTTCCAAATTACCAACATTCATTGCGCCTATCATGAACATTAATAAAGGCGAAAAGCATTCACATAAAAACATAAACATTAAAGGGCTCAACAAAAAAGAGAGAGAGAGAGGGAACTGAATTATATACCAGGAGCAGGAATAGAGGTAACGGTACTACATAAAGCACAACAAACATTAGTAGCTCCACTTGGATATAACAATAAACTTCTACACCCTCTACACACCACCTGGCTCTGCATCTCTCTCCCTCTCCGTCTTTCTCTCTACAAAAAAAAAAATCAATCAAAAACCCAGGTCAGAAACATTAAAAAGAAACAAACTTTAACATCAAAACATGATAGTTAACAGCAAAAAATTCAAGGGCAGGCATGAATTCAACGTCAAAACAAGAATATCGATCAAAATTGGCAGTAAAAAAAAAAACCTGAATTGCTTCAAAAAAAGAAAGAAGTTCGATTTTTAAGGGAAAAACCACGGTGGGTTTTTTGATAGATTGATGAAATCGAGGGCTTAGAAAGATAAGATTGAATGTATTATGACTTCATTTTCTGATTCGGGTAAGAAAAAGGAAGGAAATGGAGGGCGTTTTTGTAATTTCTGTGAAAAATAAGGTGAAAGATTTTGGGGTGTCATGTTTATAAAAATAGAACCTGTCAACGGTATGAGTAGAAGCTTCCTTTTATTTCTGTCTTAAAGTTTTTTCTGCTTCCTGTTATGGTCCCTCAATTTGTTTCTATTTATAGAACTAGCCTTATTTTTTAATTTTATTTTTTTAAAGGATAAAATATTTTACTTGTCTGGATAATATTTTTCGGTTATTTTTAAAATATTTTTTATTTATAAATATATTAAAATAATATATTTTTATTTTTAAAATAAATTATTTTTAATATTAACAAATCAAGACAATCTAAAAACATTAAAAATTATTATAATAATAAAAAAAAAATTATAAAATATCATTTGTACCGTGTTGTCACACAACACCTGAGTATCAGTTGTTTATATAATAATATTGTATTTTAAACGTGTTTAGTTGAAAATACATTAATTTTTATGTTTTTTTTAAACTAAACATGTAGTTTCAAATCTAAAATAATAATAATAATAATAAAGAGGATAACTCATTCACCATAAGAACAAAGTTCATATGCCATATAGACGTGTTTTTTTTCTTTCATGATTACGTCATATGCCAAGAGATATACATAGGTTTTGCGAATTTATGACATTATTAGATGACATGTTTTATTTGTAAAGAAAGAAAAAAGAAAAATCAATTGATTGATATTATTAAAATGTGTTTGATCACACGGTAAAAATGATTTTTAAAAAAAAAATTATGTGAAATAACATTTTGAAAAACATTTAAAAAAATACTTGAATTATAGCATTTATCAAACGGTGTCTAATAATTCATACTAGATTATTTACCACCATTACAATGCAGGTCATATAAAAAATATATATAAAAAAATATTGAAGTATTGTTAATGTATTTTTTAAGTAAAAAAAAAAACTTAAGTTAAATGAACGTCGGTTTGATATAAC
>Ga0325411_1002798_pt1 | contig 19679 bp, 11 predicted proteins | sample PopdelMetagenome_13_FD_206181 | JGI IMG/M metagenome (GOLD analysis project Ga0325411, IMG submission 206181) | Populus deltoides microbial communities from Bellville, Georgia, United States - Xylem-PdIQD-R4 | ecosystem: Host-associated > Plants > Phyllosphere > Stem > Wood/Secondary xylem...
TAAATGTCACCGAATATTATCTAAACTTGGTAGAGGAGGTGCATGCCTTTTGTTTTGACCCATACCTCTCAATTTAGAGGTCTGTAGCTCCACATTCATTTGCTTGAAGGTGTCAACCCGATCAACCAAAAATCTAAAAATGCAGTGATGTCTAATCATGAACAAGATGTTAGAGACTTTTATGGAATAATTGGGATGTAAACCTTCAATTTCATGGAATTTGAGTTGTAAAAAGGATGTTCTTCTTCCATTTACAAGAACTCTTATGTCATTTAGAGGTCTAGAACTCCACAAAAAACTCTTGAAAGGTGCCAACTTGATCATCCAAAACTGCCAAGGAAGGGGATAGCTAGTAGCTGAACAATGTGTCACCCAATCCTTTAATTAAACCTGAGTGACGCGTCATTCAAATTAAACTCTAGAAATTAGAGTTTTTAATTTGAGATTTGATAGATTTCAATTTAATTTATGTTCTTTCAATTGTAGCATATGTACCCTTAATTGACTCGAAATCTTTTTAATCCTTGTAATTTCGCCCTTAGAAATTTTGATTTGAAGACTCCAATTTCAGCGCCTTCTTCATTTTGATTTTCGGTTTTTGATTTGTGTAATTTAACCTTTAATTGACGATTGAACTTCTAATTTTTCTTTAATTTGGTTCTGCTTTGGTCAATTTCAACATCTGAAGTCTCGCATCTTTTACGATTTGGTCCTTAGTTTTGAATTTCTTCAATCAAACCTCTAATTAGCAATTAAATTTTAATGTTTTCATAATTAAGCACATGATTTGACCAATTAAACTTTTCAAAGTTTAATTTCAGTCCCTAAACTTTAATTTCTTCCGATTAACACCTAAATTGACTTCAAAAAACTTATTTTCCTTGCAATTAAGTTCTCAATAAAATTAATTAAACCTTTCAAAATCCTTATTAAGTCCTTACTAATTCAAATTAGTATTTCTTTATCCTAAATAAAATATTATCACCAATAGGGCCTTTTGTCAATCGGAATTGAGTTGCTAATTTGTCAATCTTGTACATTCTAGTCCTCCAACTTTTCCACTTGTTATTTTGGTCTTCCAACACCAACTTGTAAAATCTTTTAGGCTTTCTTCATGTGCATCCTCTTGAATTTTTTGGATTTTTTTTCTATATTTTTTTATGGGGTTAAAAATGGGTAACAACATATGCCCTATCTTGTTGGGCAATCTTTTACAATGTTTATGAAGAAAAAACCTTTCTTAAAAAAATTATTTGTGTTTAATTTTTGAAGATATTATTCTGATTTATTTATAATTTTTTTTTATAGATGAATTTTATTTTTAAAAATAAAAAATATTTATTTTTAAATAATATTTATAACATGTTCGGCTTTGCGTAATATTTTTTCCTTTTATTTTCCTTAATTAGTTCAATGTGTGTTTTTATTTCTATTACCTTTTATTGATTTTAATAATCAAATTCAACAAACATAACTGAGCAAATATTTTGTTTTATAAGATTAAATATCTTGATCTAAGTTCATTTCTTAATTTTTCAGCTATTTTTATAGTTATTGTTAATGATTTTTTTTTCATTTATTTATAAAGAAAATAATTGATTTATTTAATTAGATACTTGTATAAACTTTTTAATATTTACTTTGAATTTTTTTATATAAAAAAACACTTTGAAATAGTGTATATATTTAAAAAAAAAAAATCATGAAACTAATTATTTGAAGTAGAGAAATTTCAGTGCCCGTCGGTTCATATTTTAATTGGAAGCAATCATATGAAGATGGGAGGGTCTGCTGCAGTGGGACAACAGATAGGGTGTTGGAAATGGACTTGCAGTGAATCCGTTTTAGCATTTCTGGGAAAATGACTTGCAGGAAACCTAAGATATCATCATCAGAGGGCCAGCGGAGCTCTAGAATGGAAGTGCTCTTCGCTGATTATTTCAATATTGAAGAATGATCTTCAATCTTGAAAGGTACATGTTTGTTTGGTCAATGATTGAAAGTTACCAACCACAGAAAAATGAATATCAGAAGAATTTTGATTTTTTTCAGGGCCCGCCGCATAATTAATTTGAGAACGTGTATACCACCGCATAATTAATTTGAGGGATGATGTGCACGTATTGATTATATATAGCATTGATTACCGGGAGAATTCAACCATGCTACTCGATTTTCTAATCCAAATTATGGTAGATAAACTCCGAGTAAATAGTAAATCCTTGTTTTTGGATATATATTTGATGAGATTAGGGCACGTCAATGGAGATTGCTCATGAATATTTATGGAAACTTGTCTTATTCCGATTCGTCTACCATAACTTGTCCCAGTGTTAATAAGTTTTCCATCTTTCTTTCCTTTTCTTTTCGGGGGGACGACAACTTTTTCCTTCTTTCATTGATGGAAATTCTGTCCTCACCAGACTCCATACAGCTCACCAGTCTTTGACTTGTTCTGTCACTCACGCCACCATTTTTAGAGGTCTCATCCCCTTTTTCTGTCCTGTTTGAAACAGAAAGGCTTCCACTCCCCACCCTTCCAATCCTTCTCCTTCCCTTTCGCTTTGTATGGTCGGAGACATCTACAGCAATGGCTGTCAAGAAAAAATCTATATCGTCTGCATCTCCATGGACGGAGAAAGGGAAGTACTCTAAAACCAACGAAATACATTACTCATTTCTTAAACCACAGTTGAGACACGCTCTACTACTCTGTTTCTTGCTTTCTGTTTGGTTTGTTATTCTAAGATGTTTTCTCTTGTCCACCTCCACGAGCGAAAACAACATCGAGAAACTAAACGTAGATGAAAAGGCGCCCAAGACAACATCGAAATCATCTGCGATATCCAAGTGTGAAGGAGGAATGTCAGTGTATTTATATGACATGCCGGCTGAGTTCAACAAGGGTTTACTTAAAGATTGCAGCCATCTAAATTCTTACACTGACATGTGTCCTCATGTGGCAAATCGCGGATTAGGCCAACCACTCTCCTACATGGTAGAGTCCGCCGTCGCCACCACATGGTTTGCCACCCACCAGTTCATTGCGGAGATGATTTTTCACGCTCGTATGGAGAACCATCCATGTCGTGTTTTGGATCCTAGAAATGCCAAGCTATTCTACGTGCCATTCTATGGTGGACTCGATGCCTCAAGCAAGTTCCACGATGCAAATCTCACGGCACGCGATGAACTAGCCGTCCGATTAGCAGATTATCTCCGATCAAAACCATGGTGGGAGAGGCATCACGGTAAGGATCATTTCTTAGTCCTAGGAAGGACCGCATGGGATTTCTTGAGAAGAAATAACAACTTCGGAAACTCTCTCCTAAATCTGCCAGACGTGCAAAACATGTCGGTGCTGACTGTAGAGCGAAACCCTTGGGATCGAGTCCACAACCAACATGGCATCCCTTACCCTTCCTATTTCCACCCGTACACGTCACGCGATATGATGACGTGGCAGAACAGGATGAGACAATCAAGTAGGCCCCACCTTTTCTCCTTTATAGGGGGGCCACGTAGAGGAGTTCAGAAAGCTGCTGTAAGGGACGAGTTAATAAGGCAGTGCAGCGAGTCAGGTCGATGCAAGCTTCTAAAATGTGGGAAAGGACCCAGTAAATGCCATTACCCAATTGAGGTACTTAAGGTGATGTCTCAGTCCCAGTTTTGCTTGCAAGCTCCCGGTGACTCGTTCACTCGGAGGTCAACTTTTGACTCAGTGTTGGCAGGTTGCATACCTGTGTTTTTCTCACCTCACACTGTGTATACTCAGTATGAGTGGTTTTTTCCAGCTGGGGATGCGAGAGAGTATTCAGTTTACATAGATGAAAATGCTTTGAAGACGGGAAATGGAAGCAAAAGGGCAGTTAGCATTGAGGAAGAGCTTTTCAAGATTGAGAGAGAGAAGGTGGAGAGAATGAGAAGCGCAGTAATAAATTTGATGCCGAGACTCACCTATGCACACCCTAATGCGACTGATCTAGGGTTTCAAGATGCTGTGGATGTTGCCCTTGAGGCATTGTGGGCCAAGCGTTTGAAGTTGAACGTCTAATCAAGGAAGCCTCCTGCCTTCAGTGTTAACTAAGATAGTCGAATCAGGTCTCCTAAAGGCAACACAAAGCGCTTTCTTTCTGAACCTTTATCATATAAGGATGGAGATTGTCATAATATATAGTTTTACTGCTTCAATTTCGTGTTTTTTTTTTTTTTTTTGCAGAAATATATATTAGCAGATTATCCATTATTGTCTCTTTCGCACCTTCGGTGTTTCTACACCTATAATGTTTCTCATTGAATTTTTTACAAACATTATTGCATTTAGTTGCTGTCGTTTATATAGAGGAATAAAAAAAATATTGTTTTTGTATTTTAAAAATTTTAAATTTTTTTATGTGCTTCAAATTAATATTTTTAGATTATTTTGATACGCTGATATCAAAAATAATTTTTTTAAAATAAAAAAGATATTATTTTAATATATTTTCAAGTAAAAAACAACTATAACTATACTCCCAAACAAGCTATTAAATCTAATAAAAGTAGTGCATGTTGATAATCTACTTTTATGAACATAAGTTTGCATAATCCAGGAGAAAAGTAAAAAGATCACGATTAAAAGAAGTTGTAAAAAAAAAAAACTTTTAGATTTTCCTAAAAAACATTTTTGCCTTATTTTATATAAATCTTGATTATTTGTTAACTAAAAAATTACAATTAACTTCTACCCATAAATCACATAAGCAATAGAATTTATAAACTGTAAACAACTTTCAGAACTCTTTAATTTTCCCAAGTTTCAGCATACGTGTGAAGCTTGGTAAACTATAACTATCACCACCAAAAACTTATATAGTACCATCGAAATTATTAAGAAAATATTTTCATTGGTACTTCTAATGATAGCGATGGAAATTTCTAATTATAATCACGATAAAATTATTTTTTTCAGTAAATACAAATAGACTAAATAATTAAAAAAATAAAAATATTTTTTATAGTTGAATCCATCTTCAAAATGACATATCATCAATAATCGACAAAATCACCGACATTATATATTCCATCACTACATTTCATCGGCAAGTTCATCGGTAGATCTAAAAGTATTATAATCGGCAACATCCCCATTATCCCCTTCTTTTTATTTTGTCTCTGCAAATCAAAACAACAACTTTTCCCAACTTTTCCCTTTTATTTTGGCACAAATCTAAGTCTCATCATTACAAATTTCAACCACCCAACATTTCGTAGTGTCAACATCATTGTCTTAATACAACTTTCTCTAAATATTCTCTATACCAAGTAAGAAAACCTACTTATTGATATTTTCAGTTAATGTATTATTGTTTTTTAGTATTTGTAGTGTAGTTTGCTTGTGTATTTTAGTGTTTTACAACCTTTTCATAGAGAATTGGAGTTTGATTTCTATATAGGGTTTGTTTGTGATTTGGGAAAATTTGAATTTGTTTGTAATTTGATATAATTGATTGTGATTTTGTAACTTAGGTGTGTTATACTGAAAGAAATTATGAGTTATTTAATTAGTAACAATCATATTTTGTCAATTTTATTGTTAAGTTGAAAATTTTAGAGAAATTAACTTTTTATAGAATTGATAATAATTAAATTATATTAATTTAGATTGAATAAGTTTGAATTGAACAAATGATATATAACTAGTTGGGTTATTGATTACTTGCAATTAATTGGATATATTTAGTTTACATTTTTTGTACAAAAATAATAATTAATTATTAGATTGTTAATTAATTTTTAATTATCAAAGTTATATTTTGAATTTATTGTTACATTATTAATAAATGTCGTCATCATTAATCTATATAGGTTTTCTAAGTAATGAATAATCCTTCATGAATGTATCTAGATTCACCTCAAGGGGTGTATAGGGAAGATTATTATAGAGGGGTTACGAGTTTTATTAATTTTACACTTTCAAATCCAAAGAATATTAGTGCATGCAAAATTAGATGTTTATATGTGAAGTGTAAAAACAAAAAAATCAGATGTTGTGATGATACATCTTCTAAAAAAAGGATTTGTTGAAAAATACTTGTATTGGTTTGCACACAGAAACCATGTTAGAAATGATTGTTGACTCAATATTTAGTTCTAGAAATATACATGAAGTCGATAATAATAGTAATTATTATAGGAATATGATGACGGATGGAATGTGAATAAATTATTGTTATTCAGGTAAAGGTTCATGTGTAAATGAAGAACCAAATGTAGATGCAACTAGGGTTTTTTTTTTAATCTTTTAAAAGATTCTAATGAACCATTATGGAATGGGTACACAAATTATAATAAATTATCGATCATTGCCTGAGTATTTGTCATAAAGTCAGATTATGGTATAAGTGAAGCCGGTTATGATAGCATAATCAGATGGGCAAAAAATATTTTACTTGAAAAGAATAAGTTGAAAAAGAACTTCTATGCTGCAAATTTATAATGAAACTATTTGGCCTGAGATATAAAAAAAATTGATATGTGCCCAAATTTTTACATGTTGTATTATGATGAAGATGTAAATTTAACTGAGTGTAAAACATGTAGGCATGCTCAGTATAAACCCAATATAGGTAGATGAATGACACTTATGGTATATAAAAAACTAAGATATTTTCCTATCACTACTAGGCTACAAAGATTATCTATGTCTTCAAAAACAGTCGAGTATATGATGCGAAGGATGGAGTAATTGTGTATTTTTTTGATGGTGAAGCTTGAAAGCAATTTAATAGGGTGCATCTTCGGTTTTCAATGAAACCACGCAATGTGCATCTTAGTTTGTGTACAAATAAGTTTAATCCATTTGGGTCATTTGTTGCACCCTTTTCTTGTTGTTTAATTATACTAACAGTTTACAACTTGCCCCCGAGGATATGTATGAGGTAAGAATTCATGTTCTTATCTACAATAATATCCAGTCCTTATAGTCCAGGTAGGAATATAGATATTTATTTTTAACCGTTGATTGATGAGTTGAAAATTATAGTCATCCGGGGTTTTGACATGTAATGTCTTTAGGAAACAAAATTTCCAAATAAAGACAGCTTTGATGTGAACTATAAATAATTTTCTTGTGTATGAGATGGTTTTATGATGGAGTATACATGGAAGATTAGCTTTTCTATATTATATGGAAAACAATAAAGCATTCACCTTAACAAATGGTGGTAAAGCTTCTTTTTTTTTCACCAAAGGTTCTTGTCAAATCATTATTGATACAGAAAAATTAGAAATGACTTTTTGAAAGGTAAAGCTAAAAAAGATGTTATACTGCTGGTATTATTGGGTAAAGAATTATATGATGTAATATCGCGGTATAAGAACATTGTATTTGGTTTTCAATTCGGTAAACAGAAATTTTCTAGTTTTGGTGTGCTCCATGATTGGGTGAAGTGAAGTGTTTTTTGGGAGTTTATGTGTTTGAAAACATTTTTAACATGGTTATGGACATCAAAGGATAATATAAAAGCAGCACAGATATAAATGTTTTTTGTGAGTGTCATAATATAGAGTTGCTTAATAATTGAGTACGTATTGTAAAGCTCAAATCCATTTATACCTTAGATAAAAAAAAAATCATAATTTTTTGTTTTTGAATGGTTTAAGAGAATGCAATTTTCTTATGGATAGGCTTCGAACATAGCTAGATTGATGAATTTGAAGGAATGCAGATTGTATGGAATGAAGAATTATAACTTTCATATGTTTATGCAAACACTCATTTCAATTACATATAGGAATTTATTGTCAGAAAGGATATGAAATGCACTCACAGAGATTAGTCATTTTTTAATAAATGTTTTCTCGAACAAGTTGTGTTCCCAACACATGGAACAACTTGAAAGGAACATTCTTGAGACAATTTGTAAATTTGAGATGATTTTCCCTCTCTCGTTCTTCGATCTAATAGAGCATCTGCCTATACACTTAGCGTATAAAGAAAAAATTAGAAGGCTTGTGTAATATAAATGGATGTATATTTTTTAGAGGTTAGGAATAACATTCATTCTAAGTGTGTAATGTGTTTTTTTTTTTTTTACTTTTGGTCATTCAATGAATATATGCTTATGTTTTCCTTTATGTAAGTACTTGTTCAACAAAAAAAAAAGTTAAAAATAAGGCCCATGTTAAGGCATATATGTGCGAGACTTATATTGTTAAAGAGATTTCAATAATTATCTCATATTATTTGGAGCCTCATATGCTAACAAGAATCAACTGTGTTTCAAGACATGATGATGTTGGTGCAATGTCTTTTGGTGGAAATGTTTCAATATTTTCTCATTTTGGACAACCATTGTCAAAGAATACAGTTTCAAGAAGATATTTGACAAATATCGAATTTAGATAAACACGTGATTATGTGCTATTAAATTGTCATGAACTGAGACTTTTTTTTCAGTAAGTCAATTTCATAATTTTATAGTCTTGAATCATTTTCTCTTGTATTCTCCTTTAGGCTAAACTCCTAATAACTTTCTTATAGGCAACATTGTCAATTCTTATTATTTCAAAATCTAAATCTTATTAAAGCTTAAATTTTTCAAATATAAGATGAACAATTCATAATGTGGTATAAAACACAAGTAAGTTTGTAATTATTTGTAACTGTAATAAGAATACATTTATTTAATTTATTTAATCGTTAATGGTTGTTATCTTTAACTAGGTATACAATATGGGAGACAATGTTGAAAGTTCAAAATTACTTTTTTGGGTCCAAAATGAAAGATCAAGTGTTATAACGGGTATTTATCAATAGATATGTTTTATGTATTGAAGATTATGGTGAGGGTAGAAATATCTATAATAATAGGGTTTGTGTTAAAGGATCAACTTCCAATGAATTTGAAGTTGATCATTATGGCAAGTTAGAAGAGGTGATTAAATTGCAATATCATAGGGCGCAAAACACAGTTTTTTTATTCAAATGCTATTTATATGATCCCGGTAAAGGAATTAGAGTGGATCATCACCATGGTTTAGTTAAAATTAATAAAAGAGGTAGACTTAACAACATCAATGATGTTTTTGTTTGCCAAACAATGTCAACAAGTGTAATACACATACACTCTTTCCTATAAAAAAGATTGTATAAGAGTTAATTGGTTATTTATTATAAAAACCAAACCTAAAAGTTATGAACGATGGTAAGGATAAATTAAGTGAGGGGAGAAGATGTATTTCAAATAAATGAGCTAGTTGATCCATATCAAGTTACTCTATCTACTGAGTTAAAAGAAATTATGATTTTTGTGTCATTAAGAACACTTATGTTCATGTTGTTGTTGATGAGTTAAATGATATATTGAATACTAGTGGACATACCAATTATCGCACTTATGCGCGTGAAGTTGCAGCGCCAGAATCAAGGAGTTGCCACCTAATTGTTTAGTTCAGGGTCACTAGAAGACCCGAGTGGACTGATCTTATATGAAATTCTAAGGTGAAAGACTGGTTGTAGCTAGGAAAAGTATTAACACCTCTAGCGCACATCACCTGAGTTAAGCTGCATTGTATGGTCTAGATGTGGTTTAAAGGTGTTGATGGGTTCCTAATCGATGGTCTGTTTATGACTTAGAATAAAAAAAATTTCTCATGAATAAATCTGGCATTTTGAATTCATTATGGGCTTGTATGCCAAAATAAATTTTTATGAGAAGAATCCATGTAGGTGCTCTGACATGGTTCACCTATCTTGGAAGGCGAAAGAGTTTTTTACAACTCGTATATTATGGTGAACAATACTCTCAATTAAAATTGGTAAATATCCAAAATAATTCTGAAAATTTTCTAGTCAATTTCTAATATTTAAAAGCTAGCCTACTTATAGGTCTAGCATTTATACCCCAATTTTAACCATTAATTCTCATGGATTCAATAATCTAGTTATTAAATCCAAAAATATTTTTTGAATTTTTGTGTATATTTAAAAAATGTTAAATCATACCATATGTTTATATTTATATTTTTTAAGCAAATTATAATTTTTATCTTTTAAGTGACTTGGTCGAATGCACACCAAATAAAATACTTTTTTGTATTTCTTAAATGAGAAATTTTTTTCAAAAATTTTAGATATTTTTGAGATTTTGATGAAAAGCATGTATTTTAATACTAGGTCAACATCTTACAATGTAAGTCTAAAACCCTGTTAATAAATAAAATTGATGGAAAAATATGTGAGGAATCCAAAAATAAGTTTAAATTGGTCCTTGAAATTTTTTATGGAATTTATTTGGAGCCCTGTTTGGCAAAAAAATCTTTTTTATTCAAAACAAAACTGTCAAAATATACCTAAGAGTGTGTTTGTCAAACAACCTCTTAGGCCAAAAATTCTTCAACAAAAAAAGAAACCAACCAAATAAAGCCTTAGTACCCAACATAAAAAAAACCAATCGAGTTGACTCGAAAACACTAGTTCAACCCTGAACCAAACTGAAAACCATGGTTTGACTTGAAACTAAAGCAAAACAAATAATCAAACAAAAAACATATCAAAACTAAAAAAAAAAAACACGAAAACATAATTTTTTTGATAAAAACAAATCAAACACTAAGAACATGAAGAGCACAATGAACATTCAAACCGAAACCCAGAAAACACAAATCATATACCAAACAAGTTTTCATGCAATCAAGGGATACATTTTGTTCATAATCATGCGTAGATCAAGAATCAAGCATCCATTCTCTCTAATTAACACTCAAAAGCCACGATTTGATCAAAATGTGTTTGGGTAGTCGAAAAAACCCTATAATCTAAATGCATGAATACATGTTATTGATGCATTTTAATCCTAGATTATTTGCTAAAGATGACAAGTTAATATGTATGTGTCAAGAATTAATCCAAAATAGCTAAAAAATAAGAGGCTAAGGAAAAGTTCATGCAAAAAACATTAACCTAGAATCTGGAAAATTTTTAGAAATTGAAGTACTGCTAAAACCTAGATTTTTAAACACAATGGTTTTGGTCCTCACTAACCACTTTAGCAATACCAAGCATAGTTGAATCCAAAGAATTAATAAATAAAAATAAATCATTAATAACATGCATAAAGTTTCAATTCATATAGCTGCCAAAACTTAACTAGCTTACATATATATGCAATTTGAATTCAAAATTAGTTTCCTAGATATATTTTGGTCATGAACAAGCCTTGTAAACCTAGGATCAATAATATTGCTTCACAATGCATTAATCAAACAAAACAAAACAAACATTGTTTTATCAAAACTAACCTAAGAAGAAGCTTTTGTCATATTAAAAACATCAAACACACCCCAAAAACAACATCAAACCGTATAATCAAATCATAACAATAAAAACAAAAACATAGCCCTTACTCTTTTAAGCATTCTAAAACCTTATCACCCTATTTGCAAATATAAATTTAGACCAAATGACAACCAAAATCTTCTAAATCGGGCCATATAGACTCCATTTTTAGGTTAGAAAATACACCTTCAAAACCCTAAAACAACTACTGTTTTTTTTGTAAAGTTTTCATTTCATAAACTTAATGCCCTTTCAAAACTGAATAAACGCTTGTGCTAAGCTCATAAACCCTCACAACTAGGTTATTTTCTCAATGTTTCTCTCCTCCCTTTCTCTCTTTTCCCCCTTCCTCTCAGCTCTGATTTTCAGGGGTTATTTAATGGGTTTGACTAAGGTTTTTTGTTAGATTCAATCAAAGATTGATCATGATTATGATTGATCAATCTTGGTGCTATAATCAAAATGAAAGGGCTTTAGACAAAAAAAAAAAAAACAATAGATGGAAGCTCTATACAAGGTTGGTTTTGCAGTGGTGGTTTTGGTTTTGGTGGTTTTGCCAAACTTTGAGACTAATAAATTGTTTTTTGGCCTTCTAATTTTGAAATAAATTTGGTCAACCCTTGATAAGAACCTATTGAGAAAATTTTGAGTGTGAAGATATGAAAAAGTGAGTGGTTTTTCCAAATGGGTGTCATAGTCATGGTTGAATAGGTTGGCCACTTTTGAGGCCTCGTTGGAGCAACTCTGGCATCAACGTTGCCTAAGACCACCTGAAGTTGGTAGAGGATGTGCACACTTTTCATTTGGATCTAACCTTGTTTAATTTGGAGGCTTGTAATTTCACATTTATTCATCAAAAGGTGCCAACTCGACCAACCTAGAATTTAAAAATGTAAGAAAAGTTGATCGGGAATAAGATGTTGGAGACTTCTATGGAAGAATTAGGGTGTAAATGTCTAATTTCATAGGTACGAGGTTATAAAGAGGGTGTTTCTTTGTTTAATGGTGGTGGTTACAGGCCTGAGGTGGTCAGAAACGCCACATTCATTCACCTGAAGATGCCTACTCAACCAGCTAAAATTGCTAAGGAAGAAGATTAATTGTGGGTGAACGACATGTCTTCTAAGTTAAACCCTAGAAATTAGGGTTTTTTAATTTGGGATTCGGCCAATTTTAATTTGTTCCCTCCTTTTCCAATTCCTTTTAATTGCACATGTGATTGTCTCCTAACTTTTAATTGCATGCAATTGCACCTCTACCAAATTTAAATATCAGCCCCAAACTTCAGTACCTTTTACAAACGAGTCCTTGGTTTTTAATTTTCTCAATTCCATCCTTAATTGACCACTAAATCTTTAATTTCTTTTAATTTGGCTCCTGATTTCACCAATTTCTATCCTGAAATTGCATGCCACTTAATTACATGTTGGTCCTTAGTCTTGGAAATCTATAATTAAGTCTTAAATGGCCTCTAAACTTTAATTTCTTTTCATAATTAAGCCCTTTATTTAACCAATTAAATCTTCCAAAGTCTAATTTCAATCCCCAAGCTTCAATTTCTTCTAATTAACATCCATATTGACTTTATAAACTGATTTCTCTTGCAATTAAGTCCTTAATAAAATTAATTAAGTCTTTCAAAATTCTCATTGAGTCCTTACCCATCCAAATTTGTTTTTTTTACCCCAAATAAAAATATTTTCACTAGTGGAGCCTTTTTTCAGTCATAATTGGGTTGCTAATTTTATACATTTTAGTCCTCTAAGTTTTTCATTTGTGATCTTGGTCCTCCATCACCAATCTTGGATAATCTTTTAGACTTTCTTCATTTATGTCCTCTTGTATTTTTTTTTATATAACTTTTTTATGTGTGTTAAAATATAGGTAACAACACCGATGTTGATGAAGATGAAGGGCTCGAACAATTTTAGTTCAACGAAGAAGATGATGATGAACATGAAAATGACAATAAAGATGATGAGAATTCAATTTAAACATGGGATTTGAACTCATTTTTTATATAAAATATTTTAATATAATTAAGATATTTATTGTTTTTCAATATTGCATTATGTTTTGTACATATATCAAGTGTTTATTGTTGAAGAATATGGTTTTAAATGAGTTGTTGTTGTTTTTTAAGAGATGAATGCAGGTGTTGCTGTTTAATTAGATTGGGTATAGATCATTAAAAAAGCTATATCTCCGATGTATTTACTAACAGAACTAATAAATTATAATTTATTACATACATTTGTCAGTGATTTATTTCATCAGTGAGTGTAATATCACCGACGGACATCACCGATAAATATTAAATTGTTGGAGAATTATAGAGAGCTTATGGATAAATCAAAAAATTAATTTTAACAGACAAGTTTTCAATGATAGTGTAATAACTGACGAAACATAAAATAGTTAAAGAGTTATATAGTGTTTAGAAAGAAAATCATGAAATTGGATAACACAGATGGATTCACCGATGGAATATAAAATAGATGGAGAATTACAAAGAGTTTGGAAAAAATTTAGTGTAATTTACTGATGGAAATATAAATAAATAAAAAAACATCAGTGAATTCTGGAGTTTTCTAATAAGATTTCTGAAGATTTTAAATAACTGACAAATTAATCAATAGTTTACTAACGGTTTTTAAAATATTTCATCAGTAAAACTGTCAGTTAATGGGATGACGTGGATATATACTGATAAATAAACCAATAAGATTTTCATAAGTGAATTTAAGCCAGATATATCGAGGTAATCCTTAGCTTTCTCCTTTATTCCCACCATTTCCACCATTCTCTCTTAGTCTCTCCTCTTTCTCTCTCTCTTTGCCAATTTAGTGTCGACGCTTTCTTTCTTGTTTTAGGTGGATGACACTCTCTCTGTTCTTCTTTAATGGCAATGCTCTCTTTGTCCTTCTACCATTCTCTCTTAGTCTGTCCTCCCTCTCCCTGCCAAGGTATGCCTTTTTCTTTTTAGATTTTTAGTATGTGTTTTCTAACATGTTTTCTAATAAAAAATTACTTGTACTTGAAGTTGATAAATGAAAATCACACACAACCACCAATGCAAGGCAATAAAATTAAAGTGTCAAAATTTAGGGAGTTTTAGTCCAATTTAGAGACATTAGTTTCATAATAACCTGAATGCACTGCGTATTTGTTAGATATAATGCTGAGTTCTTTGAGTATGGGTGCATATAGTGCAACTTTTTATCGATTGCATCTTTATAGAGATGTTACAACTAGCAACGTAACAGGCATATGAAAGGTCAAGTTGTGATTTACTTTTTGCAATTTGGCTCATTTTTAAGCCAAATTTGGATGGTTTTATGCCTTTGATCATGTGAATAGTTAATTAGAAAATGATGATTTTTTTTGTCATGTTAATTTATATTATGAATGTCTGCAGAAGTGCACCACTTTGTGGGCAACTTTGTAGTTACAATTTCCTTTATTTATTTATTTTTATCCATAAAGGTAATGACAAATATAATCAATACTTGAAAAATGCTCGATTCAATTCAGGCAGTTGTTTACTTCAATAAGATGTTATGACATATATGCATAGATGTTAGCATGAGAAGTGAAATAGTAATTGTGAAGAGAGAAAAGGTTTGAGAGAGATCAATGAGAGAAACAGACTACCAGAGGGATTCATTTAGGTTTTTAGTATGTTGTACACTAGGTTATGCCTTACAAACTAACCAGTGATCTGTTGCTATTTGAGAGATCTCATCACCACATTATTTCTGGAAAATTGAGTTCTAGAAAGCCATAGCCTTTGGCTTGATTCTTCTTCATTCACCATTGGATCTACTTTATATTTCTTAGGAGGGTTTGCCTAGGTGTCCTCTTTGTTCTGAATGTTAGAGATCGGGTTTGAACAACTCTGGTATTCTCCTCAAAATATTTTAGTTTCAGACATGGCTACCAATTACCTAGGAACCAATCGACTGGTTCACCAAACCTAAATAATCTACTAAAAACATGTAAAATCGCGTTTAATGGCTTCCTATCAATTTAAGACTCCATTAGTATAACACTTACCCTTTAAAAATGATTTTAAAAAAACAAATATCATTAAAGCACTAATTCCTAAACATTTCTCAGTAACCTTAACATGCATACAAAAACTCAATTAAAAAGTATAGATAGAGAACACATAACTTAAATTGATTAAAAAAAAAAGATTTTGATCTTAAATAAAATCTACTCATTTATCTTCTTGTTTCTCTTTTGTTAATGTAGGTTTTAATCTTCTAACAAAATAGAGCATAAATTATTATAGGATTTTATTTTTTTAATTCTCTACATTATTATGTAATTAATAATATTCTCCCTAAGTTATAGTACCCTTAATTAATAAAAGGATTATAATAGAAAACCTAATCAATTAATTTTTTTTTTCTTGCGCTTTCACACTAATTGTCCCTTAATTATTTAAGAACTCTAAAATGAAGCCTAACACAAAAGAACCCGAACACCTCCTCAAAGGATAGGGAGGTTGACTCTTCTATATATATATATAAAAGCTTCGATGGAAACCTATATTTTCTCCATTTCTTTCTATTTTTTATTTTTCATTCATTTACCTTTTTATGCCTTTTATTGTTATTCTATTCTAATTTTAATATATTTTTATTACTATTTATTATTTTAATTTAAAATTTAATAATATGGCCAATATAAGATTTCAAAATGGACATTTGTTAGGCTTTAAAATTACAAGCACTGAAAAGTAGATAAACCCAAATAGAAAACAAATAAAGTGTAATATATTTATGTACACTTGGCAACTACATCAACTTGTCAATGTAATGACTACGACAACATGTATTTGATGAAATTTAACATCAATTTTTTATTAAAAAAAATTAAAAGTCCACACACTTAAATAAAAAAGTAAAAAATCTTACATTAAAATATAAAAAAAATAAAAAATCTCGCATTTAAAATATAATTAAATCATATTTAAATATATTTTTTCTGAACGTACTAAAATAATGCAATGGGTGTGTTCTTGATATTTTCTAGAAAAGTAATTTAATTTAGGAAGATGCGCAGTCTAATTTAAAAATATTATTAACCATCCAAATATTATTAATAATGTTTTTATGTTGTCTTTTCTATTTATTTTTTTTAAGCTGCAGGAGTGTGTTGTACACATTCTAGCAAGTGAGTGGCGCCCATATCATTAAAAAGACACGTGAAACGCCTCCTGAAGGCCAAATCTGGTTATTTGCTATCTAGATAGATGTGCAGACATGTCCTCTTCCACATGGTGCTGCACATGTAGAGATATCATGATTGGATTGCCTCTGATGATCAATTATTTGTGTTTTTTCTTTCTTTTCTTTCTCCTAATAACTAAAGTGCACAATTGTCCTCTGTTTATTTGTTATATGCTTGGATATGAAAAACACGTTACACCCAAGCTACTTGGATCTAGCAACTATGTTTGATGTCAAACCCGAGCGCGGGCTGATAACCATGTTTGGTGTCAAATCCAGACGCGGGTCTTGCATGGTTGCTAGAACCAGACACGATTTTGCCAAAGTTTCAAGACCCAGACACGAGTCTGGCTTGGCTGTCAGACCCAAAACACTTATAATATTCTCTATACTTTTAATATATTTTTTTTTATTTAAAAAATATATTATTTATTCATTAAGAAACAGAATAATATAAAAATATTAAAACAATTAATTTTAAACAAGTATTTTTAAATTTTAAACAAACAGTATTTTAACCGCAGTATTACAACCACGTGCAAAGTGGGCTCAAATTCTAGAAACAAGCAGTTAGGTTAGTCCAGCACAATCTCATAGGATATAAACAAAGTCAAGCCTCCAAATCTGACTCCAAAGAGATAAAGAAGAAAACAAGGACCCAAAATTTGTAGAATTGGAGGCAGTTTGGGGTTGATGGTTCTCATGGACAAAGCAAGGATCCAAGTTCAACCGAAGTTGACAAAATTGCAAGCCATGAAGACTTGGGATTGGGGCTTTTTAACCCTTGACTTGAGATGTTTTAAAGCAAAAACAAGGGGTGTTCAGTAAAAAAGCTAACTAAGTTATTGCGCAAAAACATGGCATCCAAACCATCAAGTCTTGGAAGCTCCCTTCTTGTGCCCTGTGTTCAAGAATTGGCCAAGGATCCTTTGGTTGCTGTTCCACCAAGATACATCCGTTATGACCAAGAACATCCCATCATTGCTAGTCATGATCCGGTATCTGAGGTTCCAGTTATTGATATGCAGAGATTACTTGATCAAGAAACGATGGATTCTGAATTGGGCCGCCTCCATTTCGCTTGCAAAACATGGGGTTTCTTCCAGGTACATCTTGTATACCCACTTTCATTTCTTGGGTTTTTTTTTTCTTTATCGAAATTTAACCGAAGTCGTGAAAATTGTCGTAGTTTTTATGAATGGACAAACTTTCTTTCGAGTTATTAGAGAAAGAAGCAAGAACAGGAAGAATATTTGGACACGTGAAGTTATAATTGAAACCGGGATTCTTATCAACTTACATATTCCGTTGTGAATTCTTTATGAACAATTTCACTCTCTGTTTTGTGGTTATAGCCAGAGAGACATGACATAGCAAGATAATCAGAAACAGGGGGCGGGTTCACTGAAAAAGAGCAATGGAAAAAGAACAATTCGGCTAAGCCTAGAATTGAACTTAATCGGGATCCTAATTGGGTACCCCATGAGGTCACCCTCTTATCATTATGGGCTGCGGCCTTATATTTTTAGGACCTTCATCCCACTATACCCGAAAGGATATGATAAAGAAGAAGAATAACAATCAAGTTTTATTGTGTTGAATGTAATGAAGTTTTAGAAATTTGTATGAATTGCTAAAATTTTGAGTCCTCAGGGAGATTATTAAGAAACTCAAGTGGTATAGTTAATGGCTCTTAGAAATACTGACATAATTAGTACTTAAACAGAAAACACTTTGTGATTTTGGCTTGTTATGCAGGCTGTGACATGTTCATGTGTATGTGAACAACATAGATCATATATTGTTTGGTTTTCTTTATTTGGCATTTTGCGAGATGACTACCTTAGCAGATTGTTCCCCTATAATTCGTTATAAAAGAAGGCTAAATGCCAAGATTTTCCTTATTTTTGCTTAACCATGAACCTTTGGATCCTCAAGGCTACCTGGTTTGACTAATGTTTTCTATCTAGCGTTAATTTTTATCCTTTCCTTTTTTTTCTACTTAGTTTGATCAGTTAGTTGTTGATCGTCATGAAGAGATCTGTCTTATCAGAGCTGACAAAATAGGATGGAGTTTAACTGATATATGAGAGATATATTGATAAATGACACTAAGTTTGTGATGATGATGCATTTAATCGGATGTGATTTATGCTTTTAATTAGTTTCTGTCTCTGATTTAGTTTTTCTCAAAAGTGGCATGAATGCTAGAAAAATTAGAGCTATCCGGTTACGTAGTTCAACAAAGGTTTTCTAACTAACATAAACTGCTATACAATTGCATTTTCTTTTTTCAGTTGATAAACCATTGTGTAAGCTCTTCGTTGTTAGACAAAATGAAGACACAACTTCAGGATTTCTTCAACCTCCCAATGGAGGAAAAGAAAAGGTTCTGGCAGTATCCAGGAGAAATAGAGGGTTTTGGACAAGCTTTTGTTGTATCTGAGGAGCAAAAGCTTGATTGGGGCGATCTGTTCTTCATGGTCACCCAGCCAGCTAATTTAAGAAAGCCTCACCTATTCCCAAAACTCCCTCTTCCTTTCAGGTCACATCTCTTGTTCATAGTTTATGCTTGTAATTTTTGTAAGTGGTTGCAGTAGCATTTCAGTTAATTCAGCATGTTTCTGAGGTAACCTTCGATCTATGCAGAGACACCTTGGAGAGCTACTCCTTGGAAGTGAAAAATCTAGCGTCTGCTATTCTTGAACAGATGGGAAAAGCTTTAAACATTAAAGCTGAAGAAATGAGAGAGTTCACAGAGGGCATAAGACAATCAATGAGGATGAACTATTATCCGCAGTGTCCTCAACCAGAGCAAGTTATTGGCCTTACACCTCATTCTGATGCCACCGGTCTCACAATTCTCCTACAAGTTAATGAAGTGGAAGGTCTGCAGTTAAGGAAGGATGGGAAGTGGGTTCCCATAAAGCCACTCCCAAATGCTTTGGTTGTCAATGTTGGAGACATTTTGGAGGTAACAGATGTTTTACAATTTAAGAAAAGAACTTAACTGCAAATTCCAAGTAATAAACATTCAGTCAGTGGTCCATTGCTCTTGTCATTAGGAGAAGTTGATGTAGCTTAACTTACAGGTGGTAATTAACTGGCGTTGACATTAG
>Ga0325411_1002799_pt1 | contig 19677 bp, 12 predicted proteins | sample PopdelMetagenome_13_FD_206181 | JGI IMG/M metagenome (GOLD analysis project Ga0325411, IMG submission 206181) | Populus deltoides microbial communities from Bellville, Georgia, United States - Xylem-PdIQD-R4 | ecosystem: Host-associated > Plants > Phyllosphere > Stem > Wood/Secondary xylem...
TCCGTCCTCGCAATTACCATGTAACTATTTCTCCTCTTTCTTTGAATCGAATCTTAATTACTCTATTTTCAACGCTGAGCTTCCTTGTTTAAAACTAACACACACACACACACACACACACACACACTACTCTGTCTGTCTGTCTATTCTTCAAAAAGGAACTAGGGTTTATTGAATTTTACATTGTCAGTATCTTTCTTTTTTGCTACTAATTTAGTCAGTGTTTTGAGGTTGAAAATGGGTTATAATCATAACACCACAATATCTTGGTATGGTAGTGGTCTGAGCATGAAATTCTCGATTTTAGACATGTTTGAAATGGTGATTCAGTTAAATATTATGATGTAGTGAGGCTTTTAACTAAATAAATTGGAAAGTCCTTAAGCGTAAAACCATTAGATTTTATGGAAAGAAAACGAATTAGAATTGAATAATCTGTATGTTTTGTGATCCTTTTAAGTGGACTTTGATGTTCTAAATAAAGTCAAATCCGTCCTTTTGCCAGGTTAGCTGTCTGTATTTGTATCTAATGCTCATGGTTTTGTAATAACTTTCTTCTGTATCAGATTGAGATTGACCCATCAAGACAATCATCTTCTCGGTCATTTCCGGAGCCGGTATTACTGAAACTGCCCTTTAGATCTCTCTCTCCCCCTTTTCTTTTTGGCGTGTGTGTTTGTGTGCGTGGGCATTCCGATGAAGTTTGCATGTCTGTATTTGTGTGTACTCTGAACTGCCTTCATTAATTCTCTCGTGCTCTGTTTGTATTTGGATATACCCACAGCTGCATAGTTACCTTTATTTTTTAATTTCAGATTGAGTTAGTCCCATCAGAAAGATCATCTCACCTGTCATTGCCAGCGGTATTACTAAAACTGTTCCTTCTCTCTCTCTCTACATATATAATGTGTATGCAGATGAGACATTATCTTGTATCTGTAATCTGAATTGGTTTCATGTATTCTGTTATTTGCACAACAGTTCAAGTCTTGGAAAGAAGCTGAATGGGAGGAAGATAAAAAGGAAATCAACAATCAAGCTATTGATGTACAAGGCATGTTATCAAATAAAATTTAGTCTGCTTGCTTACATGCTTCTATCATTGTTAGATAATTGAGGAGATTTAAATGTATTTTCCCTCATGAATCCTTGATTTTTGATGAAAAATCTCTTGGGAAGCTTTGGCCTGATAATGTTGAGCCACTTTACTTAATAAACTTTCCTCCAAGTCACCAACTTTTCTGTTGACGTGTGTTGTGCCTGTCAGTCATTTTGGAAAGAGTCTCCCTTTCAGGTTATGTTGGTATGGAATTTGCATTATGTTAAGAATCATGAAATCATTGGCAAATTCATGGGATCGGCAACAAAGATTCATAAAAAAAATTTAACTCTTCATCATTGTTGATATTCATGTGCATTTATTGACTGTTTTCTTCTGTATTTCCTTAAGTAGATGCATTCTGGGAGAAGCTTAAGTTGGCAGTTGAGAAGAAGGTATGATTTGTTGCTTGCCATAGTATTTGCTGGCGTTGAATGAATCATGAAGCCTTCTTATGGGTACATTAACATATTCAAGGCATTTGGTGCATTGAGAAAATTCATTTTTCAACAACAGTAAGCATGGTGGCCATCTTTTGAGCGAGAAAGGATTAACTTTGTGTGACTTTACCTGGTGTGATCACTTGTGAGTCAGAGTTGAATTTGTCGAGATGCCTCTATCTTACTCCTGTTTTTGGTTTCTCTCCATCCTGCATCAGTGATCTGTTTGTGGATAGATTGTTTCTCATTGAATGTTGTGCCAAAAAAGTCTAGCTGATTTATATCTGTTGGCCATCATACATTATGCAAAAAAAATCTGTTGCCACCCCCCATCCAAACAAAGCGGCACAGCAGACTTATCGTTTCCTAGTGATAGGGATAAATGAATTTTTTGTTTATGACAAGTTTTGGAGTGCTCTTGTGGATATACAGGTGGGTGCAGCAGAGGCCGAGAGATTTTCCAAGGCTTTTCATGAAGTTCATCGGAAACTTGTATGCATCGTTATTTGAAATCATTTACATTTCCTGCTTAAGATTCCATTTTGCTATTATTGATGTCTGAAAATTAAAAAAAAAATCATTGTCCAGGTATACGAAGAACTGAGTTTGGATGCAGCCTGCAGATTTATAAACTCATCAAAAATTTCCAGACAATAGTTTTTTGGCTGGCTCTGTACTTGTTCTAATATTTTTATTGATATGTTACCTATTTTAGTTTTCAAGGAAAGAAAGTAAATGGATCTTAATTTAGAACTAAGCTGTATGGCATCTTTGTTTTGTTAATGTGGTGGTTTTCCATTTCATTTCGTCCCCCCATAGTGGATGATCGGAGGGATTGTAGCATCTTATGTTACTCAAAGCTGACTTGTGGAAGTAAATTTTGTGGGAGTCTTAAAAGTTTTGAGCACAGTTTAACATACTTGCGGTGTTTCTCATTTATAAGCTCGGCAAAATTAATCATAGTTTAGAAACTAGCATGAGAAGGTTTGTTTTTTTCATTATTTGCTGGAAGTTGTGGGTGGCGCCTGGCGGGGTAATGGCACAATCAAATTTCAACCCTCAACAATTGAGTGTGCGGTACATGTGATTTTGTAAAGTGTCTTTGGACTGGAAATGCATAAAATTGATGATAATTGATGTTTTCAGAGCCTGCATATTAAAATCATTCAAAGCATGTAAAGAGTATCAAATTAAAACCCATTTTGAAAAGCGTAAATATGTTATCAAACACTGCCAGAGTTTCAGATTGGTGTTGTACAGGGTGATTTTTTCTCCTTTCTTTCTTCTAATGGTTACTCTTAGCTCGCTCTGCTGGAATAGATGCATTCATGAGAAGTCGGTTTCACTAGGATTAAAATCCTGGTTGATAAAGCATGGAACAGACATAATTTACCACTAACTACCAAATTTGCTAGCCCATCTATCTCTCTCTCCCCCTAAGAGTCTTCTTCTCTGCAACCAGCTGCAGCCCCTCTTCATTTTACTTTACTTGGTCTTCCATTTTTATTTTTCTTCTCCTTAAAAATCAACTATGCTGTCCTCTTCATTTTATTTTTCATTTTATCCAGTGGTTTTGGAGTTTTAGCAAGATTATTAGTCAATTTGCGCAACATCAACCTAAATATCTGGCTAAACATGGGATTTCATGTTGGATTACTTCAATCCAAGTGTTGGTCAATTTGTGCGCTGCTAAAGCCATCATTTGGCAGGCAAATGTGAAGTTTTTGACCCATCTTACTCAGAGCTCAAGCCACTTCTTTGCCCCAAGCGTCCAAAGGATGGACTCTTCCCTCTTCTCTCCAAAATAGTTGTTGATCATAGTTCAAGTTTATTTACATTTATCTTATTCAAGAATTTTATGCTCTATGTATGGATTGGGAAACTTTTTTATTATAATGGTTGAGGAGGTTTTCCCTTTACGTTAAATATATAAAGTCTATAAGTTGTTTCGAAGAAAAAATGTGTTTAGCTAGGCAGGGTAAGATTGTTTGGTGCCATGCAACTTATTGGCAACAGCTCACCTAAGCATAGAACCCTTTTGGTTCGGGCAATTTATTTGTTTGTTTGGCTTTTGGTAAAAAAAAGAAAAAAGAAAAAGGAGCGAGGGAAAAGAGCATGGGCAAGATGGGCAGTTGTGGAATTTGACAAACATAACATTAAACTCCTCGTTAAACCCTACCAGCATCATCTCGCTTGGATTGTATCTCCAACTCAACGAACCCATTTAAAGTAGCCCAGAAGAGGTTTCAAGTACTCACTGTTCTGCTATCACTCTTTCTCTCTCTAGACTCAGTCAGTGCGTGCGAAGGCTGAAGAGGAGTGAAGATGGCAAAGCGTTTGATCCCGACATTTAATCGCATATTGGTGGAGAAAATAATCCCTCCTTCCAAAACCAACACCGGTATTCTTCTTCCTGAGAAAACCCCCAAGGCCATCCCTTTCTCTTTACTTTCATTCCGTTTGATGCATGCAGCATTGGAACTGCTTTACTACTGTGCGTGATATGAAGTGTAATGAACTCTTTTATTAGGGAGGGATTCTCTCAACTCTAAGAGGCATTAGTACTTGGTTAATCATAACTAAACTAAACTTATGTCTAAGATTTATTTTTGTTGCAAAGAGTTGTATTGCATTACATTTTGAATCTCAAAACCTACGGCAACCACATACTAGAATCTGGGTTCTTTATGTCACCCCCCACAAATCCTCCAATTGAAGTATTGAACATAAGCAACGTCTGGCTTGTAAAATAACTTTATTCTGAGTACTAAAATCTGAATTGGTTCATGCATGAATCCGAAACTTCAGCTTCAGTTTAATTGCTAACAGTAACGGTTAAGTGCTTTAGCTCAATTTTAAATGGTTTTGTTGGGATTGGGAGGTTCTTAGTTTTAAAATATATGCTTCATTGGAAATAAATTATACTAACATTCAAGTTCTCACGACTGCTGTTATTTTTTATTCCTTGGTAATTGGCTCACCTTGATAGTGCAGCATGCTCAACTTATGTGTATTTGTTTCTTGCCAGTTTCATAAATTTATGCCTGACAAGAAAATCGAAGGCTAATTCTTATTCTGTCATGCTATGATGTAAATCTACGTTTATTCATTTGTTTGATTGCTGGATACATGAGGTGATCACTGATTGTTTTTTGACCTCATGATTTCTTTTAATGCTTCATAATTCTAGCTGAATTCTGGAAAAGTTGTTGCGGTGGGTCCCGGAGCTCGTGATAAAGACTGCAAGTTGATTCCTGTTACTCTGAAGGAAGGAGATGCTGTTCTTTTGCCTGAATATGGAGGCACTGAAGTGAAACTCGGTGAAAAAGAGTGAGTTTTTACTGCCTTTTGAAATTTTGTTCCTTCTTTGTGTTCGAGTTTCTGGTGGATGTTGTGCAAATTGTGTACGAGAGTTGGCATCTGTGTGTTAGCTTATTTAGTTTGTCTACACGGTAGTATAAAAAATACCATGGTCCTATCTCTTAGCTATTCCATGGCCCTTGTTACTTGACTCTAAAATTTGGACAGGTCAAATTATATGCAGTTTGAGTTGGCACTTAAACGTTCAATTGAACCATGTAGCTTCGAGAAGGCATACGCCTGACTCATAGATCCATGTAGATTTAATATTGGTAGGCTGTGGCAGCTAACAGTCTCCTAAAGTCACACTGGGGGTGATCAAGTAACTAGTTTTAGAGTAGTTAAACGCTGTTAAATAGGATTCAGAATTCTATAATGCATGATACCTCATCCTATATGATTTAAATTTGTTTTGCTGACTTTAGAATTTCTAATGGCACGGAATGCATGTTTATATGTTTGAAGGAATACCTATAATGGAAGATGATTTGGCTTGATACAGATTTTGAAATGAACCAATTAATTTTCAGTACTATTTGTTTTTCTGCAAAGGGCATTGTTGTTAATAACGTTTGCAGTGTATATGACTATAGTGAGTTGATATATGGAAATTGGTTTTTTGCATAAATGCCTTAAAATGGCATTCTGATGTGAATGAGATCAGGATGGGTATTCTAGGGAGCTTGGTTATCTGTTCTTCTTTTGGATTGCATGCATTCGATCCCTTACATATTACAATCATTAGATCAATCTTGATTTAGAAGAAATTTTATCCTGCAGAAATAAGATCCTTATTCAAAATATGAAAGATTTGACCCATTATGCCGTTCTTAAAAAGGTCATTGCCGCATAAATGTAGATTTCATGATTTTTCCGATAGTCTGGTGCTTTCTTATATTGACTTTTTGGTTAATCTTGGCTGGTTTTGCTACCCAAAGGGGATGTGCATTTGGTAAGAAGTTACAATATGGAACACTTGTTGGAGAATTGGGACTTCGGGTTAAATGCAGGCCTAAACTCTAATCCGGTTAGGTTAGCATTCCAAGTCAGTTGAACTCGGGTGAGATGAAGACTAAGGGAAGAAAAGAGGACTCAGGCATTGAATTTGCCCTTGCTTTCACTCGATCGGAAGGCGTACATCTTTTTTTCTTTCTTCATGGGACTCAATAGCCTTCTATTACTATCTGCTTAGTAAGGCTAGAAATTGAACTTCTTAAATTGGCAACCCCATGGGGTTGGCCTAACGGAGAAGAGCCGGGACTTGATAGTGTGCTCTTGTCCAGGATCCCAGGTTCAACTCTTGCTAGGCGCAAACAATTCCATGGGGACATTAGACTTGGGCAAAACCCATGAATTAACTGTGGTGCACTCGCGGGAAACTCCTTTCCGAGGGCATGTGCATCCCCAGGATTAGTTGGGCCTTGGCCTGGATACCTGGTGCTAATAAAATAAAAAAATCTTTTCATTGGCATGAAAATTAACAAGTTTGACAGCAACTCAAAACGACAACTACTGCTTTTCTTGCTGCTAAAACAGCGTGTTACACAAATGCATTTATTTTCCTCTCATTAGACGATTGATCGACACAAATACAGTTTTTGATGATGTTTTGTTGTGGCTTTATGCACTGTTTCAGGTATTTTCTATATCGAGATGAAGATATCATGGGAACTCTTCATGACTAATTCAACATGCTCCATCACATTAAAGACTTGAAAGCTAATCGAGTTACTGCCTGTACTCTCTGTTGTTTAGATTTTGGTTATTGTTGGTTCCTATCATTTTTAGCCAAAGCTTGTATCAAACTTGAATGTCTTGTTTATCCTTGAGGGAAATCAGGTTGGAAATAAGTGTGCTGCCCGGAATGGAAAGGCAAACTTTTGTTACTTCCCATCTTCATCAATCATCACTGTGAGTTGTGCTTTGCTTACTTTTCACTGCCAGTTGTATTGGGAGGACTAGAGGATATTTAGGGTATGTTTGTGAGGGATTGATGAGGGAAGGATGGACGCGGGAAGAGGGATGAGAAGTGAAGGATTGGGTATTTCCTTTGTTTGGTAAGAAAGATGAGGACCCGAGAAGAATTGGAAAGATCGCTCCCGACAGACCCTTGAAACTATATTTTGACTTTCGAGTTCAAGCATCTCAGAATGAATCTTACAACGCTAGAAACATCCCTTTGAAGGCAAGCATAACAAGGATCAAGCGTTCTTGACATTGCAGAAAAAGGCAAGGCAAGAACACAAGTTTGGAGCAACCACGGACAAGTTTCGCTTGGTCCTTGCTTCGCAGTTGACGCAGTCATGCCAGTGACGGGCGTTTGGATTAGAACTAAACATCTGGTTTCGCCATTAATTGTGTAATTTTTAAAAGGGTTAGGAAACTACTTGAACAAAACTGCAGGTGAGATGGTCAGTTGTGAAGGTACGCTGCCTTCTCTTTCGGAACTTCGTGGTCACCAATGTGATGTGTACGAGGAAGCATAGTAATCATATAAAAAGGTTCGGCAACTCAATCTTGCAGTTTTCTCTAATGTTTTTATGCTACTGTGAACTTTCAACTTTCAAGAGGACGTGATCCAAAATGCTGGATTTAAGTTGTTCATGGGCTGTTGGCCCACATGTATGAGCTGCTTTGTTCCATTCATTATGTTTTGTGCATTGTAAATGCAACAACTCACAGCCCAGTAGCTGGACAGATAGCTTGACAAAGTTTTAAGGGATGAGCCTCCAAGAAAATTGAAGAGATCGATCATCTCTTTGGATAAAATAATGCCTTTTGCGATGGATCATACTAAATAAAACTCATGCTCTCTTTGACGGGCACATAATCAATAGAAAGGAAAAGGAAAACAACAGCTTTATCTTACGGATGAACAACTAAGCAAATGTTTTTAAGGAAAAAGAATTCAATCTATTCTCATGCTGTCTGCTGTCGAAAACCAACATGATTTATGCAGTGTAGCTCGATTATGCAGAGCGTAGAGGAACGTGATGCCATCGATGAATGAAGATATAGCGCGCTATCCAAGCAGTTATTTTTAAGATACGACCCAAACATGAGGGTTTTAGACTTCAATTTTTTTGAAACGACTGCTTCAACATCATTGCTTTGGTTGATTAATTCACAAAACAACCGAAAGTGTTAACACTGTCATTATAACAACTTCATTAATGGCGGCAGTATCATGTTACTTTATTTCAATTTATATGGAAAGTAAATACTCCTTGGAGTGTGTGTGTGTGTGTGTGTATTCGTTACATTCCAAATTAATCAATTAGTAAAGGCATTGGATTTTTGCAGAAATCTAAAACTTATATATGCATTTAAACACTGCTTGATACAGCTCAATATATACGTGAATGTATACGTGGACAACATAAAGCCAAGCATTAATTAATATGATCATTACTTAGCAAACAAAAAAAGCTTCAAAAATTAGAAAACCACATGGCTTCATATATATATATATATATATATATATATATATATATATATGAAGATTAAGCAAGCTTTCACTAGCTAAGTATTACCTATTGTGTAAAGGATTGGGACCTGTATAGACTTTCCTCTTCTCATCACCCAAAGTTGCATCACCTTCTTCATCTCTGTCTCCTCTTAGGCCACCACCATGAGATTTAACAGGACCCGTTAACTGAGCTGTAGAGCCAGTGTTCTTGAAGCTTCCGTGCCTGGCTGACCTATCAGGAACAGATGAAGTTTCTAACAGCAGAAGTATCAGGAACAATAGCGCTAGGCAAGCCAACTCTTTTCTTAAACCCATCAGCTGCCTCCTTCTATACTTATATGTATCTCAGACCATGCATAGAATTCTTGGCCCAAAACCCTCCAAAAAGGAACGGAAAAGGAGGGAGGAATTTCCTTCTTGGATCCGATTTAAAAGGGCCTTTAAAAGGAAGCTCAACAAAAGTAGAAGAAAGGTTGTAGTTTGGAATGGGAGACTAAAGAGTTTTTGCTTTCTTTGTTTTGGCTCTTTTTGGGTACGGTTTTTTTTCCCAGTGTGTGTCTCCGTTGGGTTACTTTTTGAAGTTTGAGCCTCTGAAAATGAGGCTAGTCAATGAGAGGTAAGAGTCAGAATGCATAGGGTTTGGTGCCTGAAAGGAAACAATAAATATGGTGCAGAGAGTTTCTGGATGCTGATCTCAGAGCCCATGTTAAGAAACCTTCATACATGGACCAGAGAGAGAGAGGGAGAGGGAGAGAGAGAGTTGCAGTTTCCGTTGGCAGATTTTAGTTGTGTTGCATAAACCTACAACACGGGAGGGAGGGAGGGAGGGAGGGGATCAGATGGGCGTCTTAATCTAACAATATTAATACTCCTGGCTTCAGGTGATTATTGATACAAAATCTTTTCTGAATTTATTTTCACTTGGCTGGGAGTGTCTTTTGCAAGAAGCTAGCTTCTTTTGCTTTGTACTCATGATGAAAGTGCTGGCAAGGTTTCCTAGCAGTAGTAGGCCTTTTGTGTAGTGACTGGTCAGTGGAGAAGCACATGTTAACATCGGGAAAACTAAATCCAAAAAAATTGAAAAGAGGGTTGTTGCTTTCATACCATACATCATTTCAAATGATCTTATTTTATTGTAAGAGATCTCCTTAATTATCATAAGAAAGAAGATGCATGAGAGCTGAGTGCTATTCATTTCTTCAACATTAACAAAATATGTTAGTTTTTTGCAAGAACAATCCATTGTGCATGTTGTTGGAATATATATATATATATAAAATCGATTTTTCTAAGAAAGTAGGAGCACTAGAATAGGGATTTATTGCGAGCAAATATATCAAGTTTTAATTATACGAGAAGTCACAGACCATGCACCAACTCGTCCACTACATGGACTTCGATCACTCCCTTCAGATTTTTCTTTTCTTTTCTTTCGGTCTCGAGTTTACTCAATTAAAAATGGTCAAACTGGTAGGAGCTGACCAGTGGGCCGAGAAGGTAGAGGGAGAGTTTCATACATGGAGTGGCTTTTTTCCTTGGAAAAAATGATGCTGTCTTCCTTCGCTTTACATAATCGATCACACAAAGGAAAGCTGATTTACATGAAAGTCATGAATAATTGATGCGAGCACCTGCTAAAGAGGGCCCAATTAGTGACCTAAAAAACTTGATTAGAACGAAATTACTGAAAAAATCTGTGAAGAAATTAACCCTCCTTTCTTTCACCATTGCTTTTTAACGCACGGCATGGATTTTGTAAATAGCATCTTTTCCGAACTTTGAACTCTAAAGGCATTAATTGTATGCCTGATATATATCTATCATTGAAAATTAGGGGGTGGAGTTTTGGCAACACGGCAGGCAGGTCTCCACAAAAGACAAAAATATAGAAGATCGTGCATGCAGAGGATTTTTGTTTTCAGGTGGAAATATATTTTTGAAAGAATTTGATTTTAAGAGAATATTTTTAGATTATTTTAATATATTAATGTTAAAAATAAATTTTAAAAAATAAAAAATAATTTAAAAATAACCACTGGCAGAATTATTAGTGCTTGGTTTTAATTCATTTTGTCTTTTGTAGCCGAGGAAAAAACAAAAGATCACCGATTGATCATCCATTTTTTTATGACTTCATTCCCCCTCCGGTACTTGGACAAGATCTGTCGACTTATGCATACTTCCACGATCCTGGAATAATGTATGCTATATTTTATTTTTCTTCATGTACAAGAGCACATTTATTCTTAAGAAAAGTAGAAAATTATTGTTCGAAAGACTTATCAGGACTTTTGAAATTTGCAATCTACATGTGTTTGTCTCTACAAATGTCCAATTATAATTATGAATCGGGGACTCTTTTTTTGACTAATTAACTGCTACAAACTCCATAAGGATAACAATATTCGAGTGTGAAGGTGACGTCCCGATCGATCGAGTCCTGTTTGTTGCTATGAGAGAGAAGGTTAATTCGTGGTTTCTAATGTTCGGAATGTATTATTGATGTTTAGTCAAGAACATTATAATTGACACTCAAGATTCTAAAGCAGTCGGATTTAGATTCTTAATTAATCATCTTAATTTCTTTAATTTACTTATTTCATTTAGATTCTAGATTAATCATATTTGTTTTTAAATTAATACATTCTTGCTGTGGATATTCCTTCAAAAAAAAAAAAAAAAAAACACACATGTATATACCAAAGAGGACATGCATGCCGGATTTCAATTACATTAACGAGCTTCGAATTTAAATTTCATAAATGCTGGTATTTTCTCGTCTATGTTTTTCCTCCCCGTCGCTAGAATATACAAGAGGATTAACCACAAAAAGGTTATGAACTCCATGTGAGTCCACGATGCAAAATTCTCTAACCAAATGCTTACTTATTAATCCCGTTGGCTAATCTTCTCAGTTCAATGAGTTAATGAATGCCTAATTAATCATGCAAGATCCACGTAGGGTGCTCTAGTTTATGTGTGTGTGTGTGTGTGGAGCAAGGAAACAACTTGCTGCCTATTGGTACGTTAGAGTACCTTGCAGTCTTTTAATGTCCATGCAGATCTGTAAACTGCAGCTACTCAGTGGAAAAGAAAAGGGATGTCCTCTCTGGCTTGAACACCAGGCCATCAAAGATTCAGAATTCAATCCATAATTTGTACTCCTCGGCTTCTTCATCTCTCCTTGCAAGCTAGCTAGCATGCATTGTGACTGATTAGCTGGGCATTAATAGTGGGGAATATTGAGGGACAAGCCATGCACCCACCACTCTCCGAAGTTGAAGCTGTGGGCAAAGCGAACACTCTGAGAGTGCTAAATGGCTTTGACTGACTTGAGAGCAGAAAAGAATTACACGATCAGACAGTCTGGCTATGAGTATACTAAGCATCATTGAGGCAGAGAAATATATGCTGGTGGGCAATCAATTAGAGTCGTCACTCTCTTTATTTTGTTTGCTTTTCTGTGTAACTTTTCTTGCCGGTCAAGGTCACGGTGCTCTACCATCATTGGGATCTCAACTACTTCCATAAACTCTCACACCTTGTAGCCCCATGCGCCTTATTTCTTGGCCCATGCAACTCTCGACAAGCAAAGCAAAACCGATCCAAATGATATCCACACAGAAAAGAAAAGGTGAGCAAGTTCTAGAGCAATATGGTTCCAAACATCTTTTTGTGTAAAAGTGACTGACATGGGAGCAGAGCTCAAGATGACACCTTGTGTGTGTGTGTGTGTGTATGGTAGCCAGACAACATTCGTCCATTTTATAAAGCGAAAAGAGAGAGTGCACTACTCTGACGGGGATTTGCTTAATTTGCTATATATTGCATCAACTACTGGGAATATCTGTAATCATCAATGGAACATTAACTTTTATAGTCCTAATTAATTTACTACCTCGTTCTTGATTTCTTATCATGTTATCAAGGTTAGGCAGCCGGGACGACAGGGACTTCTTCCACTTCCCCTTCCTCTTCTTTGACTAGCTGGCTTCCACATAATTATGTTTCTTAACCACTACCTTTTGTATGGGAAAGGTTGATACGCAAAATAAATAAATAAATCATATTCTAACAAATCAGTACAAAACATTTATACATATATGATTTTAAAAGATAAATTAAATTATGTCATTAAACATTACTCCGCACTAATTAATAATTAAATCGTTAATTTATAATCAATACAGTTATAAGATGAATTATTTAAGATATCTTTTATGTTTAAGAATTATTTATATCATCTTGAATTATATGCTTATAATTTATTAGTTGACTTATATCATATATATACTTTGAAAAATAATGCATCTATAACTATATAACTAACTTACATTATATATATACTACCTAGTAATTGATAGACATATATTATACATAATACCAAAAGACATTAACATATTAATCTTACATATTTTAAATTGATAATCATTAATTATTATTTTTCTTATTATCTTATATTCACAATAATAAATTAAACTTTAATTATAAAGTAAAATTAGAAATTTAAATTGATTTTTATATGGTCTGCAATACATTATCATGATAAGAATTATCTGTCTTGAGAAAAAAATTAAAAAGGAATTTTTGTTATTCATAAAATAAAACTTAGATAAAAAATAAACGTTAGATTATTAGGTTTGTTTAATAAAGTTCATAATAATTTTATTTATTTTAAAAAATAATAAAAAGAATTGAGTTGGGTATGGGTATGGGTCAGGAGATAAAACAAACGAGCCATTTATCCTTTTCTATGCTCTAATTAATCCAGGTGAAATCAAGTTGGATTTTTACTATTAATTTCTGCTTTGCCGCATTCAAATCAAGCAAGAACTCAACTCAATTGAGTTGAGTGGAATGTCGGATATTCAATGACTCGTAGTTGAGCAATGAGCATTCCCAGCCTCACGTTAGCATTGAACTATTGTCCATTGGCCTGTCTGCTTACTTACACGTCTCCTCTTTTTTTCTCTTAATATTCACCGATCTCGGCTGCTTTCTTTTTCTTTCTTTTTTATGGCTGTCCTTGTCGAGCAGACCGCGTGATCATCTACGGAGAGTCTAGCACAGGCAATCTACCATTGTTTCTTGTTTGAGATTATTTACGGAGCTTGATTTATTTATTGCCAGCTATTTTGCTTAGTGTGTTATGTTAAATTTTATTTGGATTTATTTGTTAAGTTTGATTTAATTATTGTTGGATATTTTATTTAATAAATTATAAGCTTAATAATAATCTATTCTTATTAAGGTTTTAGTATTTATATATTATTTTTGAAATGTTGACAGTTTTGGCGATGCATTCTCTCTCTTCTTCAGCTCTGCTTTTTAACTTCTCTTGTTTTCAATTCTTGATTAGTTGATTTGTCCTGCATCAACAGCCTTCCCCTTTGTTGAAGTTTATGGATAGTCCGAACGCTTTTACGATATCGTGAGAGGAAAAGAAAGGGATACATTTTCTATGAGCTGCAGTGAGCAGCTTCTGCTCAAAGCAGATATTACAATGCATAGAATATTTTGCTACAGAAATTATAATCACTGAGGATTTATGGCCCTGGGCTTCTTTTATTCTTCTTTGTATAGAAAGTGCACACACAAGACAACTGAACAGTTTCTGGTATAAATAGGCACAGCTGAAACTCGTTATATCTTAGAGGCATCGGCTGTAACTCGGCTTAAGGCCACGGCAGTCTTTGATCCAGATGGACGACCTAATTGCTTGCAAATGAAATCCCCAGCAGAGAGGAGTTTCGCCAGATCCACATTGGTTCTCACGCCAAGCCCATGAAGCATGTAGACAACATCTTCAGTAGCAACATTGCCTGATGCTCCTTTAGCATATGGGCATCCACCTAAACCCGCAACAGACGAGTCCACTACGCTAATCCCCATCTGTTCAAAATGCGAAAGAGAGTTGTTGAGACAGATCAGATAGACGACGGCAAATAAAAACATAAAGACAAATTTTAAAGAAGTTGTGTTGGATGCAAGTATACACATCCTCGACAGATGGGGATTAGCATTTTAGTCCACTACGCTAATCCATTTTAGTCAAATGATTACTTGCACAAGCATATTTGCACATATTTAGTTGGCCAGATTAGACTATCTGTTCCATCAAGATGCAACTGTACAGTTGTCCGGTGTAAAGAGTACAACATATCACAAGCAGTCCGATAGTAGGCTTCCCTAAATACAGTGCTGCCACAACAAGGCTCTGAGTAATCCAATGCTTACCTGGAGAGACACCAAGATATTGGGAAGAGATTGCCCAAAAGTATCATGGAAGTGGATAGCAAGCTTCTCAACGGGAACAACAGCCATTACAGCTTCAAGCATGAGAGCAACAGTCCCTGTATCAAATAGATATGAACATAAGGACAGGAAAAAAAAAAAAATACACGACCAAACGGGGGGACTTAACTTGTCATCTTTTTCTTCCCGGGTGTAGAGCAAGGTCAGACAATTTTTTTTTTATCACAAGTTCAACAAAATTTTTGAAAAACAAAAAAACATAGTTCAAATATATTGCAATAAAAGTCACTAGGTACACTCTAAGTGATGCGGGAACTGAAATGAAAAGGAGGAACTAAGGAGGTTAAACTAGGATATAACAAAGTAAAAACGTTACCAGGTGTACCAACACCGATTGTATCACCAAGGGATATTTCAAAGCAACCCATGTCATGAAGTTCTTTGGCCACATATGCTACTTTTGAAGGATGTATTGATCCTTCCTCAGGACACCCAATAACACATGATACATACCTATCAAAGTTCAAAAACAATTCATTTATTCAGAACTGGATGAAGGCTATAACATTCAATCTTTTGTTTTCCACATAAGCATTAAAATGCAAGTACCTACAGAGACAGTTATGCCAATATGCCATAAAATATGCATTAGCACTTAGGTGTACATGTATTCTGCGACATTACTAAACTGGTACAGCGCCCATTCAAATTTTAGGAAGCAATTTATTGTGCCTAGATTGGAAGATCGTGACAACTTATACGAGTTCATGATCATGGAACCTCAAACTTTATATTGGTTAGAATATCAATCATGGTGCTAATAAAACATCCAATAAGAAACAAAAAACTACGCAGCAACCAGCATCTTATTTCCGAACACTGGTTTAAATGACCATGGCAGAAAACAAACTAGAAACACATCCCAGTAATTGGGATTGAGAAAAGACAAAGGATAACCCTTATATATATTCATGTACACTAAAATTATCTTATCAAATTATTATGACTTCATTTTCTTTGATCAAATTGAGAGCATAATAATTAGTTGATAATGTACCAGTCAATCAGTAGTTTTCCCATCCACTCTCAATGCAGACAGTACAAATTAACCTCCCAAAAAATCACAAGTAGGGCAGAGAATTCATGGAAAAGGATAGAGACATACCCACGAACAGGAATTGAGAGCTCTTTAGCAGCATGAGTTACAGCACGATAACGAGCAAGACTTTCTTCGATGCTACAATTGATGTTTGACTTTGAAAATGACTCAGAAGCTGATGCAAAAACAGCAACTTCCTTAGCACCAGCTGCAACAGCTGCTTCAAATCCCTAGGAAAAGTCACAGTACATCAGAAGATTACTCCAGGACCAATATGATATTGCCAGAACTCTTGCAGATGTACAAGGGGTACCCACTTTTAAATTAGGTGTCAGAACAGGCAACCTGGAGGCCTCTAAACCATGAACTGCTTCCATTACATCTCTTGCATCTGCTAACTATAAGCAGGCAACAAAACAAAAGGAAAAGAAGGTCAATGAATAACAGGAAGGCAAGAAATATTCAAGTTGAAATTGAATATAAATAAACTATAACCAGACTCAAGGAAGAGAGAGAGAGAGGTCATGGCTTTTGTGCTACAATCAAAGAGCACAGTCACAAAAACAAAATTATTTGTTTATTGAAGACAAAGTAGATGTTTCTAGAGGATAATGTTTGTCTTAGAACAGTCAAATGTATACCCAAATAAAACAACAACAGCGTTGTTAAGAACCATTAATGCAGCTTTTGGCATCAAACTACAGCCGCCACCAACCCCCCCCCACACACACACACAGTTCTCCCTTGCCCCTCTCTTTACTCATTGTCTCTCCATCTATTTCCCAATTGTAATTCCACCTGTGATCCATGACTTTGTTTCACGAAGGAGCAATATCATTTGCAAGGGGACTCTACACTAGATGCTTCACTAACATCACAGAAAGGAAAGGGATATTAACAGAATATGTGAGCCTAAAAGAAAGACTATCCAAGAATTGGGTTATGTCAATAAACATGAGATAACCATGCCAATAACCAATGTTGGTGTAGTAAGATTCAGACACAAGTGCTGCTTGCAAAAAGATAATATTGTAAACTGAATAATCACAGCTTGCTGATAACAGCCAATTAATTTTTAGTTTATTTTTGCAATGGTAAGTAGACAAAATAACTGGTAAAGACTATGTGCAACTGGGTGGCAGTGAACAAACTAAGGCAATCAAAACCTGTTGGAGTCTGGTACAAAAGCAAAGGTAAGGCTTTCATCACCTTAAAAGAAAGATCAAAACTTGAAGAAGCTGGTTGATGCCAGCAATTCGCACAAGTATTTTCCTTATTATACAATCTCTATGACTGCTTATATTCAACTTATTTTTTATGTAGACAAATACTCTATGCTTATTACAGATTGATCAATAAACACCACATGAATCTGCTTCAATTGCACTATAAAACATTGACAAATAAGATAAACTTGAAGTTACAATCAAAACCTAATCAAATTACCTGAGGTACCCATTTGGGCGAAACAAAACTTGTGGCCTCAACAACTGGCAACCCAGAAGATACTAGTCTATGAATCAATTCAACCTTTACATCTGTAGGCACGATATTTTTCTCATTTTGCAGTCCATCTCTTGGACCAACTTCCACAATCTTCACAAACTTTGGTATACCTTTCAAGAACTGCTTTTCCAAATAAAAGATAAAAAATTATGATTACAAGTTACAGGAAATTTAAATGGTGGACCATCAGACAAATGCCACAGCCTAAAAAAATGAACACGTGAACTTTATCTATTTTACCAACAATAATGACTACAATCATTTAAGGTCAAGATATATAACAAAATTACAGTTCTGTTTCAGATATGAAATCACCTTATTTGTAATACCCCGTATGTCTTTGTCATTGGATTTGGAACTACATTGATGATCTGGAAAATAGCGTGAATCACAACTACTTCCAGACACCATATTTTTGCTGCCTGAGTTCATAGTCCTTCGATTTCCTTGGCATGGATCTCTTGTATGTCTTTTCCAAGGAAAAGTCTCTCTTGTATACTCATAATCTTCCCTGCAAAGTGCAAACAACGTTGACCTTTTTAATGAAATTATGTTAGAAAAATTACTGCAAGGGTAGCTTAATAAAGTAGAAAATTCAGTTTTCTCTATTTTCAGTACCACCCAATGCAGAAAATCTAGTTTTTAGTTCTTGACATCATTATTATAATAAAGTAGAAAACTGAGCATCGAATGGAAGCTATCAAAGAGGCCTTATATTTTGAGAAAATGCCTAATCGAGGGGAAGGAAAAATTGGGACTGCAGCTACCCATCTTCCTTCCAAACTCTATAATAAAACCCCCGCATTGTGTGATTATAAAAAAGGTAATCGTTCTTCCACATCCACAGGATCTTGTGCTAATACAAAGTTTAATCATGGATTAGCACTTACTCGCAACTGTTGGATGAGCTGCAAATCCTTCCCTCAATCCAGCAATGTCCCATTCCCATATCATCAGACCGGGGTCGGCAAGCACCAGATGAGAACCTTTTAATTCGCTCAATAGTATTCATGCTAGGCAACTTGTCAAAACCAAGCGGCTCTTCTAGACTCGACATTGCTGAAATAGATGCAAATGGAGGAGGAGCTGCAATTCAGGCACAGAACAGCTCAGTACTCTTCAATAAAACCATATTAACTGGATAGTAAATTTTGGAATAATCAAAGGCAGGAAGAACAGACAGGACATCACCATTGAAATCCAACACAGCTAACACAATGTTTTTGTGCCGGATTCACCAACATACAGTTATAAAATTATCTTCAGATAAGTTCATCAAAAACCATAAAAAAGTTGTTTATTGTTAATGCAATAGAAAATTCCAAACAGTTAGTCAAATTGTTCTTCTATGTCGATGTGAATAATTCACAACTGCCTCAGTAAAATGCACCAGAAAAACTTCAAATTCTTGGCAAGCAATACAAATAACACTGGTTCAAAAGATTAAGCAAAGCATTCAAAACTTCAAGAAAACATCATCTTAATTAAAAGCAAACTATGCTTGATAAACCAAAATAATTCAATCAATCAAAAGCTTGAAAACAAATTGAACATCAACTCTTCGGTAAAAATCCAAAATTTCTTAGCAAGAAACCACGAACAGTGTTTATTTTCTTAAAAAAAAAACAGATACCATTAAAAATTCACGTTTGCTTCTGTTTTAGTTCCTTCGGTGAGGAAAATAAACCAAAATGGAGTCAAATTCACCAAACAAGACAGAATTGAATTCCTATCAAAGCTTCAATTTTTTTCTTTTGTTTACAATTCCTTTCCTCGAGTTTCTTGGAAACCAAACAGAAGGTATGCAGAACCAAACAATAAAACATAGAAAGAAGGAAAGCAGACCTGAATTACAGAGAGAAATTGGAAAGGAAAAAAGCCTAGGGTTTCTGAGAAGACAGGGAAACCCTAAATTTTGGGGATTAGAAGGGATTGTAATAAATTTTTTTCCCCAGGAATGCAGGAAGGTTAGATAGCAGAGAAGAAGTTAAACACAGCCACGTGAAGGAGTTGTTTACTAACCTTCTAGTTCTCTTCCTCCGTTAACTTGTTTGGTGGGAGAAAAAAAAAATATATATATATATATATATATATATAAATTAATTAAATTGATTTTCCTCTTTTTTTTTCCTTTTGTTATGGGTTACAGAGATATGTGGAAACGAGAGAAAGCGGGGGTGGGGCGGGAGAGAAGAGAGGGCGGTTGTTTGTAGGTAGTTTTTTTTGTCGGGTATCAGGTCTTTTTCTTCTATTTTTCTTATTTTATATTTTTATTTGTATTGTTGCTTTCAATGGTGGAGGAGTTCACTCCAAGCAAATTCCTTTTTTTTATTACTAATTGAATTAATTTTTTTTATATACTTCTTTACCAGAAATCTAGGTTACTATTTGATGATAATGGTTAAAAAAAATGTTGTACAAATTTAAGCTTTATTTGATTTTTCTTATG
>Ga0325411_1002800_pt1 | contig 19676 bp, 7 predicted proteins | sample PopdelMetagenome_13_FD_206181 | JGI IMG/M metagenome (GOLD analysis project Ga0325411, IMG submission 206181) | Populus deltoides microbial communities from Bellville, Georgia, United States - Xylem-PdIQD-R4 | ecosystem: Host-associated > Plants > Phyllosphere > Stem > Wood/Secondary xylem...
TTTCCAATTACAAACTAAAAAAAAAAAAAAAAAAAAAAAAAACCCAACCCCGAGAAACCCTTGAAAAAAATAAAACATAAAAAACACACACATATATTTGTGATGTCACTTTAATCATCACCGGGAAACCGACTCAGCCAATTTCCCAATTTTCTCAACAAGTTCAGGCGACAATGTTTTCACCGGTTTCCTCTCCTTCTCTACTCTAAAATCAAACCCCAAAGCATCCGATACTTCCTCGGAGCTCCACCCAGCTTTGCGGAGCGAGTCCGAAAACCGATCCACTTTCAAAAGCAAAGCATCTAGGATTGCTTGATTATCTAAAATTACCATTTCACCCTCAAAGAAACCCGAAGCTGATACTTGAACCATTTCATCGATGTCGGACTCCCTCCACCCGCCTTCTCTCAAAACCGACCCGATTTGCTGTATATAATCCCCCACCCATCTCGGTATTTCGGATCTTGGCATCTCAAAAAACCGTTCCGGCGAAGAAGATCCCGACGAAGACGATGCTGAATTCCTCCTTCTCCTGTCCACCACCGCGTCACTCCAAAACTCTACCCATCTGGGTGTCCTCGACCCGTTTACCAGACCCGTATCCAAACTCTTCCGCGAGAGATTACTGGATAAACCGATAGATTTCTCACTAACAGACTTTTGCTTTTTTATAATAATCGGGTCAGATTTCGAGCTCCGGAAAAGATATTCACGGTCAAAAAAGTCTGATAGGTCCAACCCGCAACAAAAGATCCGATTTTCATCGACAAAGAAAATCGGGTTACCCGCTAATGATGGTTGACAAGGAATGTAACAATGGTTAAAAATGGGAATCAAAAGAGGGGCTCTTTTAAGCGAATTTCTAGCGATCCGTAAGGCCTTTTCCGGGTCGGAAGGTCTCGGGCCCCAAGATTTCGACCATAAAGTGTTTCGTGCAATTTGGAAGCATATAGCGGCGATGGGAAGGTCTAGAGAGGCGCGTAGGTGGAGGCGTGCACCTGCAGAACGCCAGTCGGGGAACCCTGCGCCGACAGGGAGGCCAGCAGAGAGGACGGCGTGGAGGTCAGGTGGGAAAGCGAAGCCGAACTCAGCTTCGGATCGAGCGAATTCAGAATCGGTAAGACCCGGCTGAACTTGGATACCAGAATTGCGCAAATGGGTTATTACTTTATCAGCTAATGAAGAGAAAGAAAGGAGGCTGTTGCGAGCTGGGAGTGTTGTTGTAGTTGATGGGGCAGCGGCTCGAGCAGAGAGACGGCGTAAACCGGCAATATGGGCCGGGTTAAGGCCGGTCATTCTCCGGTCCACGTCTACCATTGTTGTATAGTTTCGGATAAAGAGTAGAAATGGGCTGGTTTTGATAAAGAAAAAAGGGGAAAGGGAAAGGAGGTTGGTGTTTTGTTTGGAATTCCTTTTATATATTGTTAATGGGATCGGAGTCTAGAGAAGCTGAAAGGACTAAGGAGTGATTGAGTGAGTGTATTTTATTCGTATGTGAAGGGGAAATGGAGAAAAAGTGAAGGAACTTCCGGTGGATGGCGCGGGGAGGTAGAGGGGGGAGAGAGAGAGAAGGAGGAGGAGCTTCGTTGTTTAAAGAAAGGTCGGCTATTTATAGCTGTTAAAGTGAGCTGCCTGCTTGTTTCCGATTTTGGCGTGGGTTTTTTCTTTAAATTTCCGCTTTTTTTTTAGCATATTCTTAAAAAAATATTGATCAAATAATAAATAATTAAAAAAATTAACAGAATAGCATAGTTTTACCCATCTTGATTAAAAATGCAACTTTTATAAAAAAAATTATATTTATAATAACGATATTAATATAAAAAAATATTAAATAAACAAGAAAAGAAGAAAAAATCTCATATGTAAACCTCTAGAAATCTAAAATAAAAAAAAGAAATAAGTAAATAAAAATTAAAATGAGTTTAAATATGTGATCATAGTTAGTAAAAAAATAGCATAAAAAAGTGTTGGTATAAATACTGATTAAAAATTGATAACGTTACTGTAAAAATAATAATAAGTCCATAAATAAATTAAATGATAAAAAATATATATATTTTAAAATAAGAAAATGATCTCTAGAATTTAATGGAATAACTTATTAGATCCATGCAATAATGACACAAGAAAATTCAAACTTTAATGTAAAATCACCTATTAACTAGTTTTACGCTATCAAACATAATTTACAATCCGAACTTCAGATCAAGCTTGGATTTTACAAGGAGTCTCCTAATAATTTTCTTTTTTATCTTATATTAAAATTTTAAGGCAATCAAAGTTCAGAAAAACCATACAAGAATGTCAAAAGTCTGACAAAAAATAACATATGGGCTTATTAATGACATTTATGTAAATAAGTTGGATAAGTTGGAAATTTCACCTTTCTTATTCTCCTTTAAACTATTGACTAGAGCTGGAAAATAAGGGAGGAAGAAAAAAAAATTGAGCTTCCACCATTAAAAATCCTTGAGAGAAACCAATAATTAGGGTAAGATAGATAAAGGAATAAGTGTTTAAACACACCTAACACAAAGATTTAAAAGAAGAATTAAGTGAGAGAAGGAGAATAGAGAGAGAAAGCTCACGACATAAGAAGAAGAAAAAGAGGGGCAAATTTTTTTGATTGGTTAGCATTTAAAGTTCATAAAATTGTTGGGTAAAAAGCTATGAACTCGTTTGTACAAGTTAAGTGAAGATTAACAAATTTTAGGCAACATTCATCAATTTTAAGTAAGGGTTGGAAATGTGAAATTGTGATAGTGTGATGTTATTGGGATGAAATATGATGTAAATGATTCTAAATGATGTACATTTGACAAAAAAAAAACATGGTGTTTCATTGAACATAATGGCCAACCACATTAAAAAGAAAATGGGAAAGGGTGAGAACCAGATAAATGCTTATTGATTTGAAATGAATTTATTTATTTTGTTTAATTGTAGTTGAGTTTCCAATGACTTGGACTAAGAACTTTAAGGGAGTTTTTGTTGATTGATTGGAGATTTACATGAATTGAATGTGTTAACTTGTAAAGGGAGGAAATAATATATGGGAATGATTTTAGAACTTGTTAGTGGGAATTGAGAAATTATTAGTATACTTTTAAGAAGGGCTTAAGAATAAAATAGATTTAAATTGGATAAATGATGAGGGATGATGATTCGTATGGGTGGAAATTATTAATATGTATAATTGTTAATGTGCGTATATACCGAATATGTATAGAGTGATTTTAATCTTTAACGTGTTAAAAATAAATGAGTGTTTGAGAAGTATAAAATTGTGGTTTAAATGTGTTTTGTGAACATGTATATTAGGTGTCAAAACTTAAAGAATGATGACAAAGAATACTATTACGTAAAAGAGTTAAAAAAAGGAATTAAAGTGAGAGTTTCTTAAGTCAATGAATGGAATGACTTATTAATGAAATGCATCTTATTGATAAAAGCAAGGTTTCAGGAGTAGGACCACGGGCGAGAAGAGTTAGACCTACAAGAGGAGCAGATAGGTGTTTGTCGCCTTATTTTTATTAAATTCTTAAAATCATGTTAATGCAAATTACTTAAATGTAAGAGATTGAAATGTTGGTTGTTTGATCATAAAAATGAAGAGATAAGAAAAATATTGAAAGATTTATAAGTTAATGGCAAACAAAAGGGTTTGCTGCAGTTCATTGGCAAGCATGAGGGTTTGCCAAAGGTAAGAAAAAACCATAAGGGTTTAGCTAGAGTCATGATCATCCGTAGGGGATGTCCTGGAAATTTTGATATTTATGTGAGATGCCTAAGATTACATTAGGCCAAATAACGAGGACTGATTTTTGATAGTAGTCACATGAAAAAGATGAATTGAACATTCCATTTTTTAGAAAATAAAAAACATAGTCATTATGGTCATGTTGCTTGAGTTCTTATATTCGTAATAGTATCTAGATTCTTATAATGCTATTTAATTAATTTCAGGTTCATCACAAACAAAAAAGAAGTAGTAAATTATTGATGCAATATCTTCTACAACTTAGAAAATGATTATGCATAATAACATCGTATCATATATATTTTGGGATTGTATAGAACTAAATTTGAATTTTGTGGCATGTAATGAAAATAATTTTATTTTGAGATACGTGTAAATATAAATTAAGTATTTATTTGTTAGTTATGTTTATAAGTCTAAATTGTAAATGTACGTTATTCTAAATTGTTTGAATGGTAACAAGCTAGTTGTGTGGCCTTATGAAAGAAGAAATATTTAGTGATTTAGATAGAGAAAGCTCTACTGAAATTCTTAAAGATCTCAAAAATATTAGATTAAGAGAAATTGATTTCGAATTATTAGGAAGGGTTACTAGGTATGGAATGTAAGTATAAAGGACAATTGAAAAACAATTGTTGGTTTTTTACTTGTAATGGATAAACTAGTGATTAAATTACCAAATATTCAGATAAAATTTGGGGATGTTACACTAGAGACACATTAAAACTCTGATTATAACACCATCAGTACCATCCAAAAGATCTCGATAAGATGAATCCAACGACACTAAGAAAGGTTACCAATGGTGACCTGAGTGAGTTATATTTTCCACCAAAGACAAGTGAGCCACCCTCCACATTTGAGCGACAAATGTGGTCAACTCATGTCACCATTGGTGAAATGTCACCATTGGTGACATGTCTTAGTATCATTGGATTTGTCTCGTTGAGATCTTTTCGATGGTGTCATGTTTATCTTAATCAGAGCTTCAGCGTGTCTTCAAGATTTTTTTTTCTTTTTTTTTCTTTTTCTCTCTCCTTTATCCTCTCACTGCCCATTTAATATTTTTTAATTGGATTTTGCTTTTCTAAATAGTAACAAGTAGAAAGTCGCGTATAATATTTTTTTATTGGATTTTGCTATTCTAAATAGTGACAAGTTATAAAAGTCGCGTTTCTAAATTGTGACATATACATAATATACTATTTCACTAATTATGTTTTCAACTATGCTATTCTACCAATATTTTTAATTAACTATGCTATTTTTTAAAAACAAATCTTTAATTAAAGTGTGGAGCCTGCTTGTTTCTGATATTGGTTTACCCGTGGGTTTCTTCTTTATATTTCCTTGATAATAGGACAATAAATATTTCTTCTAATCTAATTTATATTTGTAAAAACAAAAGATAGATAAACTACTTATGTTAATGTTGTGTTATATTGCGAGTACTTAGTTTAAATATTTTTTTTGTCGAATAATCATTCTCTTTTTATTCTCTTTTTTATTATTATTAAGTGTAAGATGAATTTTGAAGTATATAATAGAAAACTACTTCTCATTAATAAAAATAAAAAATTAGAATGATTGAGTACAATAAAAAAAAATATGTCTAAAATGATGGAGGCTTTAATTTTTTTTATTGAAAGAAGTTATAAATGCACAACTATCTGTTATGTTATGTCTAGTTTTACATTAAGTAAAGATATTTTTTATTATGAAAAAAACATGACATGCTATTTTCATTGATCTTTATTGATGGTTAGTAATTTAATTTTGTTTCTATATTATAATTTTAGATTTGCTTTTCAAAAGATTTAAGGGGGAAAAAAAAAGAGAAAAGTTTCTCATACCATTTCTTGAACATGATCAAAGAAGGATACAATCTTCATATGTAAAAGTTAAGAAAAATTGATAAGAATGTAATTAACCAACAAGTGCCTAATTCTTTTCAATTGGCATAATTTTATAATTATATATAGCTACAAAATTTTGAGCTATTATTAGATAATAAAGGGTTCATAAAATATGGATTGTACCTTTTTTTATAGAAAAAGAAAAAGAAAACAATGTAAATCATTAAAAAAAAATTTTAAATACATGTATAGTTTTATTGATAAGCTCTGTTGGTATCATTTATAGTTTCAATTAAAAAAACTAATTTATAAAAAAGTGAAAATAAATTTGAAAATACATTCATAGATAAAAAAAAAAAAAAAAAGAAGTTTTGAAGCCAAAAGAAATCATACAGGACTAGTATAGTCGATTTAAATTAAAAACAAGAGTTCAATAGTGTATTTAGGCTAAATATGAACTTTTAGGCATCCAAAAATTATTGTGCTATATTACTAGAGAACAAAGTTTCTCTATATAGACTATAGTTAAGGGTAAAAATAAGAGAGAGACAGAAGCTCTTCAAAGTGAAAAGTGACAAGGTGTTGTAATTGGAAGGTGATTATATTGGGATGCCATATTGTCATTTTTAACGAGAATTTAGCTTAGGAGAAGTTGATGATACTTATAAAATTGAAGTGATTGATTAAATCTTATCTTAAACTCTTTATTTTTTTGGAAAAATTCCTTCGGTCTAATCAATTCAATTGATAATCCTTTTTATTCTTTTTTTTTGTTACACACACACACACATACTAGCACTATTATTTACCATTGTTTAACTTTATTTCTCAGCTTTTGCTTGTAGTATGAACATTATATAACCCATAAGAAATCATGTATCTATTGACAATCAAGATAAAACTAAGCACATAATTATAATGGCGCCTTGTTGTATGCTAACGCTAACTTCGTTTTATTTCTTATTTGTTTAGGTCATGTTTGACATTACGGTCCAAACATGCTTTTGAAAATTTTTGAGATTTTCTTAGCTTCAAATTAATTATTTTTAGTATTTTTGGATCGTTTTAATGTGTAGTTATCAAAAATAAATTTTTAAAATAAAAAAAACATTATTTTGATACATTTCCAAGTGAAAAACATTTTGAAAAGCAATTTCTATCACACTCCTAAGAAGGCCTTTGAAAAAAGATAGACCATTTTTTCTTATAAATCTAATCATTGTCTATCCACATAATAAGTTCAATAAAGATAGACTGCTTAATATTTTGGTGTTCAACACCACTTCATGAAGATAAATTAAAGCATAGTCATCACATTTTCGTTTCTAGCTACTATTATTTTTTAAAGAGGAAGGAGAAAAATGTCTTAAAGATATAATTAATGGCTTCATTGCCGCTTGACTGACTCGAATCCTTGTTCTAATAAGGTAAACTCTAATAAAATAATTTTCCAATTATAGTGTATATATGAAGAAGATAATTGTTATTCTAAGAATTGTTAACATTCTAAAAAAATATTTATGTGATTATTGGAGTTTATGGAAAAAAGAAAAACAATTCAAACCATTAAGATTCTAATAATTTTGTCAATTGTTATTCGTTTTTGATATTGTACATAAACAAAGATACAAAGAAGTTGGAACCAAGACAAGTATGAAAGTTCAATGGCTAATATAGAAAGATGTATTGATATATTTACAATAAAAAATTTAATAACAAATGACTATCTTATGCTTCATTAGAAAAAGAATGGTTTCTTAGTTGTTTTAATTACAATCTCTATATTTTCTATGATAAGAAAAAACATTCATTAGAATTAAGTAGTGAATCAAACAGAATTCTCATATGATGTCCATTTGTACTTATAATGCTTTTAAAAGTAAACATATGATAAATAAAACTATGAGGTAAAGTGGATTCCTGTTTTATTAGCAAAAACATGCTAATAGTTTAGCATGACTTCATTCATGATTTCTTTCTTCCTTTGATTTTAGTTATAAGACAATCTCTTCACTGCAATCTCTCTCTTATTATCCATCTTCCTATATTTAAAACATTTTAGAGTTGAAAAAAGTCTCAATTATCTTATTTGGCTAAAAATAACATAAAAACTTACTACCCAGATATTTGTTTACACTTGTTTCATACAATTATATTGTTAGGTTGATTACATATTCAAGGCTAGAACTTAATACACATGTTATTTTGTTATATGTCCCTAAGATACCAATGGCATATATGAATGTGTTAAGGATCCAAAAGAGCAATTGCAAATAATATATATAAACACACACACAATGACAAAATGATACAAGTAACCATCAGTTCTTCATCTCAAAAAAAGGGAATTGTCAGTCCTTGAAACCAAAATTAACAAGATCATAAAACCTCTTCCACTTCTTTTCAGCTTTTTTCAAAGTGGCCAACAAAATTTGGGATTCACTGCTACATTTAATTAGAGATAAATAATTACCTTGTATACAGTTCCAAGTCCACCTTCACCAAGTATGTAAGTTGGGTAAGAATCTTTAGTAGTAGAGACTAAAGTCTAAAATGAAAACTATTCTTGTGAGCAACACTCTTTAAAAGGGGTGGAAATCTTTGATAGCAGTCATGCAAAATATTATGACTTAGGTGAAGCAATATTCTTTATTAGCTTTTATTATTGTGAGGTACATGGACATTTTTTGTTCTTTAACAATTGGATGACTTCTAGTATATTTCTTTTTTTACTATATATCTCTTTGGCAAACTACAATATTAGGAGTTACAAATGCGTTCTGTGATTTGGGGATTGTTGTTGATACTGATTTAGGGGAGATGAGGGTATATGTTTTCAAATTTCTTAGTAGGTTATAACGGTAATGAGAAGCATATTTCTCATATATGAAAAATCTATAATTTGCTGCTTTTGAAACTCAGGAAAAAATACAATTTTGAACTCAATTTTTATGGTGGAGACCATTGCTAAACCACATTTCAGAAAGTTACCAAACATGTTTTGGTATTATGGGTTGGCAAAACCCAGCTACAACCATAATACCAAACAACTCTAAAAGGTGGCCTTCACTCCTAGATGAATTTATGGTTAACAAGTTAATCCGAAAAACAGTTATGTGCTTACCTGTATATTTCATAAATGTATAAATCATGCTTAACAATCATAACATGAGGCATATAAGCAAATGGCTTTTCCTATTTTGTTAGCATGATTTTGGTAATACAATGCATTTCATTATGTTGATGCACCTTTACTAATGGCATTTAAGCATAATAACTCCTCAGTGTTTCTTAATGCACCAAAACATGAAATCTTTTTTTTTTTTTTAAATAACCTTTAGGATCCAAATTATAATCACCTCCAAATAAAGACAAATTCATTCTTTAGATTAGCTAAGCTTAATACGTACACTTACGAGCTATTCGAGTTTCACATCAAACTTTTCCTCATATAAATGTTGTTGAGAAGTTACTACTTATAACTACACCTACCTTTTTAATTCATGTCACAAAACAAGAGTATTTTCAAGAAATTACAACATAATTAGTAATGGTAAAATCTCATATGCTTTTAGGAAAGTTGCTATTCACGAGGCATTCAATTTTAAGTATCCAAACACCAAACTTACATATTATAATCCATCCAAATTGTGAGATAGGTGATGAATGTTTTAAAATCCACATGCTTAGAAATTAAAATTTTTGGTGGTTGGCTATGGGTTAATCAAGTGTTGATTTAATTAAATCCACACTTAATAGCAAAAAAAAGATGATCTCTTAATGTAAGAATCATAATACCTAAAAAATGTCTTATTTGAGTGGATTTAAGATCCCCAAATGCTTAAGTTAATATATTTGTAGAGAAAAAAATATATTAAAATATGTAAAAGAACATAAACATTTAAGAACAAGGTTGTTTGTTCTTGTTTTGGTATGGAATAATTGCTCTATAAGGAAATGGTATGTGTATTTTTAGAATGGAAATTGTAAATCTCTTACCTGAGTGATTCATGAGGTATTTATACCCGTTAAACCTTGTTTTCTTTCTTGAAAAAGAGGGGTGGAGAGTCATTCCAACCTTGTAATATTAACAAAAGATAAGTATCCCTTACACATTCATTAATAAGGAGAAATATCTTTTACATAAATATTAATAAGAAACAAATATCATTAACATAAACATTAATGTGAGTCAAATATTCCTTACATTGGTAGACCATGAGAAACTCTTGCACACCTAGGGGTGTGGATAAAAAAATTCCCAGGAACTAGGTGTTGGATCTAGACCATAAAGCAAAGCCTTGGAGACACTTGGATATTTAATACACCTAGACGCAATACCTGAACCCACAAGTAAGAGAGGTGTGCCTAACCCCTCAGCTTAGGAGCAGGGCCTGAGCCCATGGACACCAAGTGCGTGCCTAACTCCTAAGCTCAGGCATGGTGCCTGACTCCTAGAACACCATGCAAATGCTTGGTGTTCGATGCATGAGTCTATGGGTGCCAACCTGCCAGGTGCCTAGGTTTGGCGTCACGCTTGAGCCCACGAGCTCTGCATTTCTGCGCCTGAGCTTAGGTGTGTTACTTGAGCCTATAAGCGCTAGGCGCAAGCTTGGGCCCAAAACATTTTTGCTTGAGCCTAGGCACCAGGTTTATGCGCATACACCCAAAACATTTAGAAAATAATGACATCCATCAATTAGAGAAGGATGAGGACAAGTAATTAAAATTATTTATTTAAGATATAACATGGAAAAGATCTAACTCCTACGAAAAGCTAATCCGAAAATTTGATTGTTTATTGTAGTAAAGAAAGGGAAAAAAAGTTAGCCTTTGCTGTTGGATTATACAAATCATAGCTCAAATGTAAATGCTGATGAGCATAACAAGTCTAGGCATAAAAAGACTTCCAAGGTATAAAAACATATACGAAATATCACCATGTACATTTGTTTTTTTGGATGGGGACAAAAACTGGAATTACTATTTGGTGGTGTGGTAAATAGCCCATGTCAAAGTATGGAACCAAAAAGCAAGCAACGACCAGCAGTTAGATCGCAACGTCTACATATATTTAGACATGGATTCTCATTTTGGCATCCTGCTGGAAACTCGCTCGTAACCTACGTGTCTGGCTCTAACTACTAACTAGCCTCTCTTGTCTCTCTCCCTCTCTCTCTCTTTAAAAAAATAAAATAAAAGGTCCTGTACTGCCTCCAGAGCTTCCTCAAGACAAATCACCAGTCTTCTCCAATGAATTTGATTACGTAAAGTAGATGATATAATAATTAAGTAGACACAGTTAAGTAAAACTTACATATACAGATGGTTTACCAGCAAAAAAAAAAAAACCTTGTTTAAGAAGCAAATTTTTATTTATTGATTGATTTGTTTTGAGATTAAGGCATTGCACGTCCAAATAGTTGTTAAAATCTCCTTGTTCACTAGCAGAATCTTGTTATCCTAAATTCCTATTTTATTTTTCTATAATCTTCACTTAATCCAATGATTGATCCCACTATTATATATAATAATAACATATTAACCTTAAAAGGTGTAGTTCAATTGGTCAGGTCTTAAGTTTGCTCCTTAAAAGTCACCCGTTCGAGTCTTGCAAATCTCGGGACCACTTAAGATTTATATGATCGTTAATTTCACAATCCTTGGAATTAGTCGAAATACTCATAAGTTAACCTGGACACCCACATTAATAATAATAAAAAAACATATAGGAAGAAACTAGATTACATGAATGCATTTTCTTTTCTTTTTAATTATCATAACAGTCGATGCTACTTTTCTCTTATCAAAACGAAAACTATACATTTCAAAATACTGGTGGTCAGTTGTTCATGTTTCTTAGCGATCGTTCGAATTGTTTATCATAAAAATTAAACAAGTGGCTCTGAAAATTAACAGATATTTTCTCAGATCCTAATCACATGGTCGAAGCACTAACTAATGTTCCTCCAAACAATAATTAGCAACTTTAGTTTCACTCAGAATTTCAGGAGAGAAACCTTACACACCCACGCACACAGAGAGAGACTTCCCTTCATTTTGACTTCAACTCGGGCTCCATAAAAAAGGAAGCCAAACATGTGCGGTTTGCCTTGATTTTCGTTCTCCGATCAAGGAAAAATGATAGTCTGAGTTAGATTCTTCATCATAAGGTCGGTAAAGATGGAAAAGGTCAACTGTTTGATTATCAGTGTGACTTTTTTATTAGCCCAGGAGACATTTTTATCAGATTACTTATATAAATCCCATGCAAGTTGCAGCATCAATCGTACGTACATGCCCCAGTAACCTGATCAAGTTAATGCATTTCCACTTGCAACACCTTAGAATGAAAGTACGCTAGTAGCTTGTCCACTACTCATAAGTCATGCTTCTGGTATGAAAGTCTATAACTTATTAATTGGGACATTTCTAGGTGTGAATGGGCCACAGGCATAGACATTTACTTCCCCAATACAATACATGGCTTCTGAAATCTTTACCCTAACCACTTTGATACTAGCTGTCTGGCTAGGTAGATAGAACTAGAGGTAGAGTCTAAGAGATTGTAGATACATCAATGACATTAGTATTCTTCCTATAAAAAAATGTAAGGAGAGACAAACAAAAGTAATTTGGAAAATTAGCATACAAATTCAAAAGAAAATATGAATTAATGATACATCACACTTTTAAATGACATGGTTTATTTAGAATCTTGATATTTAAGGGAATAACATATTTTTAGATATCATGATTTATAACTGTGATATTTAATTAAATATTGATGTTCTGAATCGCAACTCCAATTTAATTAATCCAGAAAAACATTTAAATTTCATAACATGTCACGCTTTTGAAACGCGTCATGATAAGTTATAATTATTCTGAAGTGCGACAATGATCTTGTCACTCGTGAGAGCAGCAACATTTAATAAATATTATATTTTTAAAGTGCAACAATATCAAAATAAGTTATATTGTCAAATCTTTTTAAAATGATATTATTCTGCCAAAACTTTTAAATTTCTATGTTAATTTTTTTAACAAAAAAATCAGAAACAACAGTTATCATGGATTGAGAGCCCATTTCATCTTTCACTACTTTATTCTAAAGTACAAAAAAAAAAGTGTTTGATTATGATTTCAAAAATTAGTTATTTAATTTTTAAAAATAAAAGATGATTTTTATAAAAATAATTTAAAAATATATCAAGTTCTACTTCAAGAAATATGAAAAATAATTTTTTTTAAGATGAAGAACCGGTTATTTTATTTTAAAAAATAAAATTAAATTAAATATTTTAAAACTAATTAACTTCAAGTCATTTTTATTTTATATAAAATAATTAACTAACATTTAACTACATATTTAATAACCTTAAATATTTTAAAATTAACTAACCTAAATTATTTGAAGTATATTAACTCTAATTTGTATGGATTAAACTAAATTATTAAGTAATTCTATTTACTAAAAAAAACGATTTAATGTTTTATTATTGTTTTTTACTTATTTATTTATGATATTTGTATGTTTTTTAAAGAAAGAATTCATTTCTTAAGTAATCCGTTTAGTTTCTTAAAAAATTGTTTAATTTCTTAAAGAAATTTTTTAAGTTAAGTTATATCTTTAATGATAATTTTAATATAAATAATTTTATTAAATAGTTTGATGTGTTTAATTTCATAGTAAAACACAATAGTTAGTTTGATATGTTTAATCTCACAATATAACACAACACAGTATACAGAACATGGGTCAAAGGAGAGGATTGTCAAAGTGACATTAACCCAATATTGAAGAATGTCCCCCAATTATAGTGTAATTTTCAATTAAGTCCTCAAAATATAAAACTAAGTTGCATTACCTAAACCTATTAGCTTTTAATCAATGTTGTCCGAGATCAAAAGTAATTAACAAAATTTATTTATTACCTAAATTATTTTTCTTGTTTGAATATTACTAGAGGCACATTGCTACAAACAAATTCTACTAGTGTCACAAGCGATAATAAAAAGAAAAAATTATTCATCCAAACAGTTCATCATTTTTCCTAGCAAGTGATTCTTAGAAAGTCACTTCAATCGACATGGTTGTAGTGTTGTTATTTTGATACCAGTAACTGGTATTAATGTTGGCATGCATAAATTAATTAAGCACACATATAAATCTGAATTTTGTTAATTGATTTCTAAATAACACTCGTTACCAGAAAATTAAGAAACACAAACGAAAAATACCGACAGAAACAATTTTTTCAATATATTGTGGTGATATTTACCGACGAAATATGCTCTTGCTATGTCTCTTGATATATACCGAAGGAAATTGTTCATCGGTGTATATTGAGGGAATTACAGTAAAAAAAGAATGAATAAAAAAAACAAAGAAAAAGTGGCGTGTCATTTTACAGATGATATTACCAATGAAATAAATCTATTGCTAATAGTCATCGGTAAATATGTCTGTAAAATTAAAATGAAACAAACGACCTCCTCTCCCCTCTCTCATTTCTTCTTCTTCTTCTTCTTCTTCTTCTTCTTCTCTGCAAATAATAGCAACCCTCTTTTTTATCACAAATCAAACTCTCATCACCATAAATCTGGTCACCCCAACAATCAGTTTGTCAGCATCCCTATTCTGATTCAGTATTTTTTAGGATTCCCCACATTAAGTAAGCAAAACTATCTATTTTTTTGTTTTAACTCATTTTAAATGTTAATTTGTTTGTTATTTTGATGTAGCACATGTAGTTTGTTTGTGTGTTTACTTGTTTTATAAATTTTTCCCATAGAAATTTTATGTATGAATGTATGATTTGTACATGTTAGGGTTAGTTTAAGATTTTAAAAAATTATATTTGTTTGTAATTTGATGAAATGGATTTTGATTTTGTGACTTGGATGTTTTGTAATGAAATAAATAATGACTTATTTAATGGTTATGTTTCATATTTTGTCAATTTTATTGTTAAATTAAAATTTTCAGTAAATGTAGAGGAATTTAAATTTTTGTAGAAAATTAATAATGATTTAAGGGTAATATTAAAATAGATTGAATAAGTTTGAGTTAAACTAATATTAGCTAGTTTATTTAGTTCATATAATTAATTAATACTTGTTGACATCAATATTCCATATAGGTTTGATATAAGTAACGGATGATCATTCTTGGATGAATCTAGTTTCACCCGAAGGGTTGCGCAAGATGGATTATTGTAATGGAGTTGAGAGTTTTATTAATTACACATTATCTAATCCAAAAATTATTAATAGAGACGATATCAGATGTCTATATAAGAGGTGTAAAAATAAAAAAAGTTTCTTGATATAGATGTTGTTATAATGTATGTTCTATAAAAAAGGTTCATGGAGAAATACTTGTATTGGTTTGCACACGAAGAACCATATGTTACTTACGAGACTATGATAGAAAGGATGATTGGATCAACCTTTAGTTCTAGCAACGTGTATGGGGTTGTAGATGATAATAATAATAATCCTTATAGGAGTATGGTTATAAATGCGATGAGAATGAATGAGGGTTATGCAAATGAATGTTCAGTTGTAGATGAAGAAATAAATACAGACGCGCCTAATTTTTTTGATCTTTTGAAAGAATCCAATGAATCATTATGGGATGGGTGCACAAATCACAATAAACTATCAGTCATTGCACATGTGTTCACCATCAGGTCAAATCATGGGCTAAGTGAAATTAGTTACAATATAATCGTCGAATGAGCGAGAAGCATTTTATCATAAGAGAATAGGTTGAAAGAGAACTTTTATGCTGCTAATCCATAATGAAACTCCTTGGACTAGGATATTAAAAAATGGTCCTGTTTCCAAACTTCTGCATGTTGTGCTACTTCTAATGCAGATTTGACTGAGTGCATAACATGTGGGAATGCTCGGTATAAACCCAGAACTGGTAGAGGAAGGACTATTGTCACATAGAAAAAACTTTGATACTTCCAAATCACTTATAGATTACAAAGGTTATTCATATCTCCAAAGATTGCTGAACACATGATATGGCATCATTCATATGATGTGATGGATGAAGTCATAGTGTACCCTTCCAATGGCTAGGCATGGAAACATTTTAATATGGTGCATCCTCATTTATCAATTGAATCATATAACATACATCTTGGGTTATGTACAAACAGATTCAATCCATTCTAGTAATTTGCCACTCCTTATTTTTATTGGCCAGTGATACTCCAACTTGTCATCGAGGATGTGTATGAGGCTAAAGTTCATGTTTTTATCTATAATTATACTTGGTCCTAATAGTCTGTGTAGAAATATTGATGTTTCTCTTTGATTGTTAATTGATGGGTTGAAGTAGTTGTAGTCATTTGAGACTTTGATTTATGATGTCTTGAGGAAACAAAATTTTCAGATACAGGCAGCTTTGATGTGGACTATCAATTATTTTTTTGCATGTGGGATGGTTTCTAGGTGGAGCATGCATGGAAAATTAGCATGTCCATATTGTATGGAAAATAACAAGGCCTTCACTTTAACAAATACTGGTAAAGCATTTTTTTTTTATTGTCACTTATGGTTCTTGCCAATCAATAACAAGTACAAAAAGAATAAAAATTATTTTTTTGTTGGTAGAATTGAAAGGGATGTTATACTACCGGTATTGTTAGGTGAAGAACTGTATGATGTGGTATCGCAGTACAATGACATTGTGTTTGATTTTCAATTCGGTAAGCAGAAGTTTTCTGGTTTTAGTGTGACCCACAATTGAGTATAACAAAGTATTTTTTTTAGTAGCTTATTTATTAACTCTTCTGCCCTTATCTTTATTTCATACATATAGAAAAGAACATATTTGAAAATATTTTTAATACGATGATGGATGTGAAAGGAAAAACAAAGGACAACATTAAAGCTAGAATGGATATACTTTTGTTTTGTCACCATAAAAATATGAATTTGATTTATGATGGGTCACGGGTCGCAAAACTCAAAGCTAGCTTTGCCTTAGACAATAATGCACAATTACTTGTCTACCAATAACTTAAGAGTTTATGCTTATGAAAATTTTGATTTATATACCAAATTAGGTTGATTTTGATGTTTTCAATAGTGTTTTGAAATGTACGATTTGTGTATGAATGTTGAAATGTGGAATTATAAAAAGTTAGTCAATAATGTTATATGTTGAAATGTGGAATTATAAAATGTTGCAATATTTTATTTTATTTTATTTAGTTTATATTAAGTATATGTAAATGTTAGGGATTTGGGTGTGTAAAGAAGGAATAGAACCAATGAGAATTTTAGACTAAAGGTGTTGGAAATAGTGAATTAAATGGGATAGATTTAGAGAAAACAAAAAACAAGAAACTTTTACTATTTAATTCGAGAAATTAACCAATTTTTTAGCAACAATAATACCTTAGTTGATTCCTCACATTTTTTTAGGGTTCTTTTATTTATTTATTTATTTGGAAACTAGTAGGAACAACGACTTGTAGTAAATAAAATCAATTTGTTTGTGGCTGCATATTATTGATACATATTTGCAAATAATAAAATTTAGGGTAGTCTCTCGTATAGGTGAGTTGTTGCCAATTTTTTCTTAAATAAGAGGTCTTGTTATATTTTTTTAATCATTTCATTTATGTAGATGGTAATGGGAAGGTTAGTAGTGCGTTATATAGACATGATTGTTGCTAGTTCTTCTAGCAGCTCTTTTGATGATCATGAGTCGCTAGGTGCCGACCATAAATAGGCACCTGAGACATAGGCTCGTCGAGTGTGATGTCGTCTCGTAGTGGGGGGTTCATTTTAAATAGGAGTTAATAATTTTTTAAAAAATAATTTTAATTAACGAATGGAATTTCATGTTTAGAAATATGGAGGTTGCTCGTACGATTACATTAGAGACAAAATCATCGGTGAAAACGTCATTGTTTCAGTGGAGTTAGGTTTTCAAAAATCTTGAAAGGAAACCTATATTTGATGCATGGTTCGGAAAGTTCAAAGTTAGTAAAATTTTTCATGAACTAATTCTTTACAAAACAAAATTTTATTATGTTAATTCGTATAGTTTTTTAATTTTCTTGAACTAATTCTTTTACAAATTTTGCATGCAAGGACAATTTTTACTAGGATAGGGCTAACAATGTTGTTGCTAGTAGAGTTTGGGGAAATCACAGCGTAACTAGATAAGATTGAATTCAAAATATTAATTTTTTTTTATCTAAATGTTAAAGTTTTATTTTTTATTATCCTAACCGTTAATTCATTTCTACTATATAGGTTGCATAATTTTTTGTATGAGACGCAACAAAAGGCAAAAAAATATGTTAAAGAAAGAGATATTCTAAGCTAGGGAGATGTGGTGGTTTGAAGAGATTCAGACCACCATATGTCTTAGAGGCTATATAGATAGATTATATTCAACACGTGATGTCCGAACATTTTGTATGGTAGTCATAGTCCGGTGCGGAGAGCCAAAACAAGGAGATTCATGATTCAATTACAACGTATACTGGTGGATCTATTCCATTTATTTGGCATGCGAAGCAGATGATCAGGTTCTTTTTTATTAAAAAAATATTGTTTTATATGAAAATATTTACCTAACAATAGTTTCCTTTCGCAAACTACGGCTTTTGGACGCAATGCAAGATTGAAAGGGCAGGTCACTTATGAATATAGACTAGTTTTTAAAGGGGTAGGTTGCCCATGAAAATAGACCAGTTTTTAAAGGTGCAGGTCTCTCATGAAAATAGAGCTTTTTGTAAAAATTCACATGCGAAATGACGACCGTTGGAAAGGGGTGCAACAACTCGTGGATAGCCAAGCTCAAAAGTTCATGGTAAGTTAGATTTCAACAATCTTTTTCTTAAGTTATTATTTTCTTACATTCGCTCACTTGTTTTTTTTTATTGTTTTTTTAGGAAACATATAACACCGGTTATAGGAGAGATACGGGGATGATCCTTCGACCCTTTCGGAACTCGATCCAGATATATTGTTGAAAGCTGGATCTTCTGGTGAACCTAATAAAAATCAAGTTTATTGTATCTCAAACACTATAAACGAGGATTTGCAGACGACTCGTAATGTTTCAACCATTGGATGCTCACAATCGCAATCAATTTTCAAAGTTCCAAGGAATTGTAAACCAACAAGTTGAAGCTCAGACAACCCATCTTACTGCTGAGATAGAATGACTTAGTGTTGAGAAGGTTGAACTCCGACAACTGTACATGGAGCTGAAATCAAACATGGTGGTATATGTGGTCCACCTCATCGCCTCCTTGTCTAAGCGAAGACCCGCCTCCTCCCCATCTTCCTTCAGCCCTTCTTTTTTAAATGAATTGTATTCAAACTGATGAATTTTTAAATATGTAATAAATATTTGATTTTTTATTTTAATTTTTTATACTATGTTTATTATATTTTTTAAAAAATAAAAAATTAAATATATTATTAATGGATTTACCGACATGCTAGATATAATCTAACCTGCAAAAGTCTAGGAAAGTTCACTCATGGTTGTGCTCATATGGAACCAACTGGGCATTGTTCCATGGAAGTTTAATGGAGCATAGGATATTATTATATGGCCTTGTCTCGTATGAGAAACTAGCAGGCAAGATGGGAATCCATGGTGGATCTAGGGAATCGACTAATTGATATGCTCCTCGTCGACAAAGTGGGCAACACCGCTCACTTGTCTTCCTCCATCCTACAAAACTATGCTCCTCCAAGCACTGAATAGTCTTAGCAATTCATAGTTTTGGACATGACAGATGCGAGTAGGTTGAGATATGCAAGTTTTCGCCATTAATATATATAGCTTTTCAAGTTGAATAAAGCACAAGCACACGTGTGATCTGATTTGGATTGGTGGAGGAACTTTTGAATCACAAGTTAAAAAAAAAAAAAAAAAGGATTCTTAAACATACTCAGAAATGCTCCATTCAGTTTACTCACACGTCATATTCAAATCTATAATATTTTAGATTTTGAAAAGACAAAGGAAAAGAATGGTCGATTTATGCCAAGGAAATCTA
>Ga0325411_1002801_pt1 | contig 19672 bp, 11 predicted proteins | sample PopdelMetagenome_13_FD_206181 | JGI IMG/M metagenome (GOLD analysis project Ga0325411, IMG submission 206181) | Populus deltoides microbial communities from Bellville, Georgia, United States - Xylem-PdIQD-R4 | ecosystem: Host-associated > Plants > Phyllosphere > Stem > Wood/Secondary xylem...
TGTAAAATTTATCCATTTTTTAAAGGAATTTTTTTTAGCCATTGATTATTTCATCGAGTGGGTGAAAACTAAAGATTATAAAACAATTTTTCAGGAAATGATAACTATATTTATTAAAGAAAAGACCGTTTAAAGGTTCGTTCTTCTAGAACCTATTACCATTAATTAAGGTATTGTTTTTACAGGTTTGGAAATGAAGAAATGTGTAGAACAATTTACATTCATAATAGTCCATTTAACTCTTTATTATACATAAATCAAAGGACAAACAAAAGCTAGCAATAAGACATTAATCCTGGACATATAATAGGTCAGTTGTTATGGTGGAATGATGTTGTTTATTATGTGTAGTCATTGAATCATGGTTTAATTGATAAAGTTTTGGTATATGAAGGGTAGATTTGATGAGTTTGATTTATGTAAGATTTATTTTTAATGGTATTAAAAATGATATTGAAAAGGAATTGGTGCCTTGAATGATGAAGAGATACATTAAAACACATAGTTGCTTATTAAAGCGACAAGTTAAAAACAAGACATATTTATCATCAGACTTCCAACTGCAATTTGATTATGAAAAATGATAAAATTTGAATAATTATCTTCATTAATGTTTTAGATATAGGTGGTAGCTTTCAAATGAAACTAGTTTTGAGTTATAAAACTCTAGATATGGGCTAAAAACTAACGAAAGGTCTAACATGGAACCTACTAAACAGTTCCACACGTTACATTCATGAGAACGTTTCGATATATAAATTGCAGATCTAGGTTCATCATCCTTTATAAAAGTTGTAGCCTTATTCTTAGCTTTCTAAAGAAAATAACTGAGCTTAAAATCGAGTTCTATAACTTCGGGTATGATTGAAACACAAAACAGTGTTTTATAGGGCTTGGGCTGAAGTGATGAAAATAATTAATTTCCAACCTTTCATTGGAATCTGGCACTATAGAAATTGTGAAAAATGAAACATTATATGTGTGTGTGTGTGTGGAACTTTAACGATTTTTCCTACTTAGTGAGTTAAAATTTGTATTGGATGAGAATTGATATGACATTTTTATTGTTCATGGAACTTATCAGTGATGTTTGTCTTTATTGGTACATCAAAAGCTACACTAACAGGACAATAACTAGGTGTCGCATCTAGAGGTTATACACCAAGTAAGTCTTTTTACACCTTAGTCTTTTTAATTTTATATATTAGTCTTGCAATTTCTTACACTTGATAAACCTTGGTAAATGTGACAAAAGTATATTGGAAAAAGATTTATGAAAAGCCAATGATTATGTTGCTTCTATTATTAAAGGAAAGCCAATGATTATGTTATTTTTATATTGAATGAAGCCAATAGGTGTTGTTATCTTGGAACAAAAAAGAAGAAGTTATTGTTATGATGCTTTCATCGTTGGATGAAAGCCAATGATATGTTGCTTGCTTCAATTGAAGAATGAAAGTCATTGTTGTGTTGTTTTCATAGCTATATGAAAGCTAATGTCTGCAGTTTCCATCGTTGAGTGGAAGCTACTGTCTATTGCTTTCATGGTAAAATAAAAGTCAATATTATGTAGTTTTCATTGTTAAAAGAAAACAAATAAGATGAATTGTTGTAAATATTGAATGACTTTTGGGGTGGAAATGAGGTTATGATTGTAAAGCAATGAAAATTTTGGATTGGAAAGGAAAATGTGTTATATTAAGGAAAAGATAATTTGGGTGTCGAGAATTATCAAAATTTATTTAAATACTAGTGTGCACTTGTGAATTTCATTATTAAATTTTTTATTATTTTATTATTGTCATTTGTAGGATCATCGCACATTATAGGGCATATTTGATATATTATGGTTATATTTTGTTGCATTAGGTACATTAGGGTTAGATTTGTTATCATTTGTTTATATATTAAGGTTAGATTTTGTGGTGGTAGTACTTGTTTTTGAAGGAATCATCATGCTGATGATGCAATCTAAAACGACTTAATTTTAGTAAATATATGAAAAATAAAAAGAGCAGTTTATGCTTGCATGCTAATCATAATCTTATAGAGCTTAGGTAGCCTCTTCAATGTCTTATAAATAACCCTAAGACATTGATAAAGGCACCCATTGATGTTAAAACATGTGGTTAAACATCTTGATCCATCAAAGGACTTTCAAGTCCTAAATGCAACTATTTTCACCAGGAAGTTAAGCCATGCTTAGTTAACGACTATGGTTCAGGAAAATTAGATTATGGATAGTTTGACACTTCCTCTTGGAAACGAAAAAAAATATTAGTCAATAATTTTTTGCTTATATAGCCAATTGATTGATGGCCCATTTTATTATATGGATTTGAGTTGTGTAATGACTTTGTGTATATATTAAACAAGTTTAAGTCCAATTTGGATAAATCAAATCATTTTTATGACAAAATTAAATATAAGTTTTGTTCTGAATATTGAATCTTCGAAGATACAAGGTCGAAAGACCTCTTAGAAAATGCTTTTTTAAAATAAAAAAATCTTTATTTTTCCTAAATGTTTTTGAATTTTCAAGGATTGTAGATTATTTTTAAAATAGTTCTTGACATTTAGAATCCTCTCAAATCCTTCATGTTATGTTTTCTTGCCTCCCAATTTTCCTTTGAATTCTAATTAAAATCTTATTGTCTGCCAAACAAATTGAAGAAATTTTTTTATGATTGAATGTTTTTCAACTTAATTATACCACGAGTCATATCTCTTGAGAAAATAAAATTTCTGAGATTTCATATCAAAACAAATGATTAGTGAAGTAAAGTATATTGGAGATTGCTCAATTTTTAATTCATTGTGAAAGAAAATGCCACACATCATTTCATTACTCTCTTAGCTGACCCGCCATTAACAAACAACAACTACCACAACAACACTACTTGCCCTTTTCTATGATAGTGCCCCATGGTGTTGAAAGCCAGTAAAGAGAGAAACAACCCTTAAAAAAATGTGACTGCTTGTGTTGATTTCTTTGTTTTGCAGATGGCGATAAGATCCAACAATGGCATAAGATTGAAGAGCAAGAGAAGATTTACCCGATTCACCAGATTTTGCCCCTCCCAATGCTGACGACATGTGTTCTCATGCGCAACCAGTGGCGCGTGGAACACACGCGCCACCATTGTTCCTATATTTCCAGTGTGTTCCAGTAGCTCCTCTTGACTATCCAGATTTTTCCCAGTCAAATTATTTAATGTGTTTTGAGATTACATGTGATAATTATAAATGTAATTGTTGTTTGTATAAATTAGTAAAAGAGATCTGTGTGTGTTTACTTCTTTTTTTTTACATTGTTTTTGAATGCTTAAAACCAAAAAGATAAACAAAAAAAATTAAATGTTTTAATTGCATATAGCCAAGTCTCTTAAAAATTAATTATATTTGTATATTTTAACATATTAAAAAATCATACAAATATTATTTTTTTACATGTATTTTTTGATTTTGTAACCAGTATATTAAAGTCATGAGAACTTAGCCTACATTTTTAAAATATCAAAAAAAATATTTTTTTTATCCTATTATCAAGATGTATTCTCGATATTAAAAGACAAAATACACAAATATATTTTGACTCTAGAATGACTAGGTTTCAACCTGATAAGATGAAGACCTCCTTATCGATGAAGAATTTTTTTTAAACCTTAAACAGATCAACAACTAGAAAACACAATAATACCTTAATTTATATCAAACAAATAAACAATTGTAGTGAATAATAAATTTTCTCCACTACCATTATCATTCTACCATCACCACGATCATGACTATCATCACCACTACTATTACCATGTTTTTTCCTTGACAAAAATAAAATCTTACCATTACTATTATTTTTCATAAAAATTTTCATAGTTTATTTAAGAGAGAAGTGCAATTTTCATATACCTGATAATTTCTCAAAATAAAATACACAACCCAAATCATTTTTCGTACAAAAACAAAGGGATTAACAATAAAGAAAAGAAAAGGCACGAATTTCCGATGCTTGTGATTGTAAAGTATACCCCAACAGAGGCAGTTTTATAGCGGTGATGTTTATAATTGTTGTGATTGTAGTATTTGTTATTTTTTAATTAAAAATATATTAGAATAATATTTATTTTTATTTTTAAAATTTATTTTTAATGTTAATATATTAAAACAATATAAAATTATAAAAAAATTATTTGAAAAAAAAATTCAATTTTTTTTTAAAATACTTTTTGAATGAAAAAAATAAAAACACTTCTCACTTATATAAGTATGTTTTCAATTTTTTTTAAAATACTTTTTGAATGAAAAAAATAAAAACACTTCTCACTTATATAAGTATGTTTTAAAAGTAAAAAATGTTTTTGAAATTAATTTTTTAATGTGTTATTATTAAAATAAATTTTTAAAAATAAAAATAATTTATTTTAATATATTTATAATTAAAAAATATATTTGAAACAATTGCTACCGCAACCCGAACACTATTTCACTCTGCCGTAATACAGCAAGAAAACCCAATTTCAAGCCCGAGATTTCTTCTTCTTCTTCAATTCTCAATTTCACTTTTGCAGCTAAATCATCAAAAATCGAAAATATACAACACCATGACTGATTACGAAGCTGAGAGATACGAAGGTAACGGCGGTGCTGTTTTCGAAAACAACAGCTACGGTGCCGATTCCTCTCCTCCGCCACGCGGCGGCGATGATCACAGCGATTCCAAGTCTCAGGTATAAAAAGATGCAAATCAATTCGATTAGACAGAAAAACTGCTAAAGAACGGAATTTACTTAGGGTTTATGTTTGTTTTTGTTTGAGAATATGAGCTATGTGATGTTATTGCCTTGGATTTTACTATTGATAGAAAGCTTGTAGCTGCTGCATTTACTGATTTCGGGTTTTAATTGGAAGAAATAAGGAGCCTTGGAAATAACATGAATTAGTTTCTGTTGGCCTTTTTGGTCATCCCCTACGATTATTTAGTCGAATTAACTGTGAATATTGTTGGTCTATCCCAGTAGTTATGGATTTGGTGTCTGCACTTGCTGAATACACTGGCGGATGCTTGTTTTGTTATGTTCTAATTTTGTTTAAGTCTTCATTTTGACATGTCTAGCTTTGTGCGGTGCTTGAATTTAGAGATTTAAGTCTCTGTTAGTCTTGTATTTTGATTCTTGATGTAGATAGCCACTCTTCTAAGGGTTTTTGTTTTTGGTTGGTACTGTGTAACGCTTTTCTTTTTTTCTTTATTTGAATCTTGCTGTTACAATGCATGAATTTCAGCATGGGTCTCGTGACTACGAGAGGGAGTCTTCAAAAGGCAGGGAGAAAGAGAGAAGCAGAGATAGTGGCAGGGACAGGGACAGGGACAGGGACAGGGACAGGAAAAGCGACCGAGACAAGGAAAGGGAGAAAAGCAGGGGCAGGGATAGGGAAAGGGACCGAGACAAGGATAGTGATCGTCATCATGATCGACATAGAGATCGCAGTGAAAGAAGGGATCGGGGCCGAGATAGGGATGATGATGATTACTACCGAAGCCGAGATTATGACAGGTATAACATATGACTATATGTTGAGGGCTGAGTTTTAAGTATTGTCTTGTGTATATTATTCCATTATTTATTATGGTAATTGCTGGATTACTTATTTATTGGTTCTATTAACAGGCGGAGAGATTATGATAGAGACAGTGAAGACAGACATAGACGCTTGTCACGATCTCGTTCAAAAGGTAGATCTGAGCACAGATCAAGGTCACGCTCACGATCACGCTCTAAGAGGTATGGGTGCACAAAATGCCTGTCTATACTAGCATAAATTCTGCTCTTCCATTTACTAATTTATGCACGCCTGTTTGGCATGCAATATTTATTTACTACAGCAAAAGGATGAGCGGTTTTGATATGGCTCCTCCTTCTGCAATGTTGCCTAATGCAGCTGCTGCTGTTGCTGCTGCCGCTGCCGCTGCAGGTACATGTACCCTCTTAGACATCTTGAAGTGCCATATTCTCTTAACTACCGTCTTTGTTTTTGTTTGATATAGTGTGGAAAGTCCGTATCAAATTACATGATATCATTTTGGTAAGCAGTATTTTGTTCTCTTACTTTGTAAACCTAGCTTCTTGAAGCCATGGTCTCTGAATGGGCTGTACTCTTGTTATTATAACTGTTTGCTTGGTGAAACAATTCTGGAACTGAGAGAGTTTTTGGTTTTTCTTGTGTTTGGTGTTTGTTTGTTTGTTTTGTGTCTTATCTTTTGCTCTAAGAGCAATGTTGGGCTACTTGTCCCCCTGTGCTGACAATGGGAGCAGACTTCTGTAGCTTTTATGTACAAGAAGGAAACAATGCATCGGTTTGATGGTTCTCTTTCGTCATAAACCAGCAACTATTGCCTGTTTTGTTAGTCTAGCAAATATATCCTCAAGAACTTGAATACAATGTATACTTTCATCTCTTTTGATAAATTTATTGTCAAATGTTAGGACTTAGAGGTTCTATTAGAGAATGATGCAGGACTTGATTTTGGTACCCCAACTGCATTAGAGTAAGGATTGCTTTATGATTGCATACTAATTACAGTTTAATTACCTTTGCAGGCCAGATTACTGGGACCACTCCTCCCATTCCTGGAATGTTTCCCAACATGTTTCCATTAGGGACTGGTCAGGTATGTATCACTCTATGTGCATCTTGTATTTGTTTCTGTCTTCTCATTTGCATTGAATTCATTTAATTGTTCATTTGCAGCAGTTTGGTGCTCTCCCTGTTATGCCAGTTCAGGCTATGACTCAACAGGTTGGCAGGTTTGCATAGATACAGTTTTTTTCACGCTCTTTTTGTCATTATTTTTGGTTTAATTATATGTTTTATTTTATGATCTCAGGCTACTAGGCATGCTCGGCGGGTCTATGTTGGAGGGCTTCCGCCTACAGCCAATGAACAGGTGTTTGTGCGGCTTCCATTTTTTTCTCATATTTATACAACCTTGTTTAAATAGTAATCCCTTATGCTGTACTGCAGTCTGTGGCTACCTTTTTTAGCCAGGTTATGGCTGCAATTGGAGGGAACACTGCAGGCCCAGGTGTGCATTTTCTTTTCAATTTTGTTTTGCAGACGTGCATAATTAGAATACCTGCGTCCTTTTCATTGTCACTAAATATTTCCCTGGTTTGTTTTGGTAAGGAGATGCTGTTGTTAATGTTTATATAAACCATGAAAAGAAGTTTGCATTTGTGGAGATGAGATCTGTTGAGGAGGCCAGTAATGCAATGGCTTTGGATGGGATTATTTTTGAGGTAATTTTGTTATGCTGTATCCTTTTGTTTGGTTGTGGTATGTTTGATATCTGCATTTACATGTTACTGATCTGTCTGAGCTATTTATTTACAATACTTTATTTTCACAGGGAGCACCTGTTAAGGTGAGGAGACCTAGTGACTATAATCCATCTCTGGCTGCAACACTTGGTCCAAGCCAACCCAATCCCAATCTTAATCTATCTGCAGTGGGCCTTGCTCCGGGTTCGGCTGGTGGACTCGAGGGTCCAGACCGCATTTTTGTGGGTGGACTTCCGTATTACTTCACAGAACCACAGATCAGGGAGTTGTTGGAGTCTTTTGGACCCCTCCGTGGTTTTGATCTTGTAAAAGACAGAGAAACTGGGAACTCAAAAGGCTATGCATTTTGTGTTTATCAAGATCTTTCAGTTACAGACATAGCTTGTGCTGCTCTGAATGGCATTAAAATGGGTGATAAAACTCTCACTGTTAGGCGTGCCAACCAGGGCACCAACCAACCAAAACCTGAGCAAGAGAATGTGCTATTGCATGCCCAGCAGCAGATTGCATTGCAGGTAAATGTTGTTCCATTTTTATATATTAAAAATTATTCTATACCGTCTTATGCTAATTATCCTCAACCACATGGCCTTTATTTTGTTATTTGTCTTGTTTGTTCTCCACAGACTGATTATTGTGTGTGGGTTAGTCTTACTGAAACCGTTTTCATTCCCCCCCCCCCTCTTTTTTTTCCAGAGGCTTATGTTACAGCCACAGCCTGTGCCCACAAAAGTTGTATGCCTAACTCAAGTAGTTACTGGAGATGAGCTGAAGGATGATGACGAGTATGAAGACATTTTGGAAGACATGAGAACGGAAGCCGGGAAATTTGGTAAAATCTTTCAACTGGCTATTTATTTTATTTCTAGGTCTTTCTGCTGTGAATCTTCCTATAGTAATTGATTTTTCTTTATTTTCTGTGTTATATGTCTGTTTTACAGCCTTTTCTAGTCCCACATTCTGCTATAAAGAATCAAGCCTAACATACACAGACAGAAGACTTCATAACCCCCAATTTATATTTACTTGAGATTGGTTTCAGCTTTTTGATAAAAAGATAATTGTTTTCAAAACTTTGGATTGCATGTTTTCACATGTTATATGCAGGTCAACTGGTTAATGTTGTGATCCCACGCCCAAGACCAAGCGGTGAAAATGCCCCAGGAGTTGGGAAGGTCAGTATGTGTTACAGACCTGTTTCATCTGTCCATCATGCCTTCGAAAGGGGACATTTTTTTAGGCCATATTTGCTGACTACAATCTTGGATTATTTTCAGGTGTTCTTGGAGTATGCAGACACTGAAGGTTCTTCAAAAGCTCGAGCGGGGATGAACGGGAGGAAATTTGACGGAAATCAAGTTGTGGCTGTTTTTTATCCAGAGAACAAGTTCTCCCAGGGAGAATATGATGACTAATTAGTTCCACAGGCTTCCACCACTAGAGTTTTGCTTTCTGTGATGCCTTGTTATCAGGCCATCATGATTAGAAACCTGTTTGTTCTCTATGCTTTTAATGATATATATATATATATATATATATATATATATATATATATATATATATATATATATATAGCTTAGAATTAGAAGTGGCTTTAGCTGTTTAGTTGAATGCCTTGTTGGAATCCATAATCCATAAACAGATGACAGTCAAAAACTGAACTAAAGCTCAAATTAACTATTTGTCTGGTTATTGGTCGCCTACCTCGTATCACAGGAAGGCCAGTAATGATTTTGATCACTACATTAGAATGAGATTTGCTGTCAGAATTATGTCAAAGCGAGTTAATGATGGAAAGCATTTGGCGGCAAACATGGCCCTTTGCATTGTAATGTCGATTTTGCAGTCAATCGTGTGCTGCAATTCTGCCTTCTCACAAGATGTAGCCTTATTTTTTGAATCCCATGGCAGATAAAATTGACTGCACGCCGAAGCAAGTCTCAGACTCTCATGGACAGTCTAATAAAATAAATGATTATAATTGAAATTTAAGTAATTGAGATTTTTCTAAAAACCATTTCACATCCTTTCATTAACTGTTACCCTCGAAAACAAACGGATAATCAATGTAATTTTACATGGAACAAGATTCGAGTCTTCTCAACCTAAAGAAAAATAAAAAATAAAAAATAAAAAATGACGTGTTTTTTTACCAAAATCATTTCATAATTAGGAAGGAAATGCGAATTCCGTAAAACCATTTCTCACTTCAACCTCCCCTAAACCCTAAAAACCCATCCACCTTCCCACTCGACTGACGCACTCCCCCTTCATTTAACTCCCAGAATGGCGTCCACTCTCCGCCACTTCTCCACCAACATCACCACCACCCAGAAAATCTCCATCTCCATCTCCAAAGCCAAATCAAAACTCCGCACTGAACACGACCCAGACAAAGCACTAGCCATCTACTCCGCTGCTTCTAATAACGACTCCTCCACTGCGGCTTCTCGCTATGCTCAAGACCTCACCGTCCGCCGTCTCGCCAAATCCCACCGTTTCACCGACATCGAGTCCTTAATAGAGTCCCGCAAAACGGACCCCAAAATCAAACAAGAACCCTTCCTTTCCTCATTAATTAGATCGTACGGTGTTGCTGGAATGTTTGATCAGGCCATGAAAACTTATCACCAGATGGACCAATTGGGTACCCCTCGATCTTCTATTTCTTTTAATGCTTTATTATCTGCTTGCATTCAATCCAGACTTTATAATAAAGTCCCAGTGCTGTTTGATGAAATTAGTGAGAAATATAGGGTCTTGCCTGATAAGGTCTCGTATGGGATTTTAGTCAAGTCTTATTGTGAGGATGGGAAACCAGATAAGGCGAATGAGGTACTGAGGGAAATGGAAAAGAAAGGAGTGGAAGTTACGACCGTTGTTTATACAACAGTTTTGAATTGTTTGTATTCGAAGGGAAAGAATGAGGAGGCGGAGAGATTTTGGCATGCAATGGTCAAAAGAGGGTGTGAGTTGGATGCTGCAGTGTATAATGTGAAGATTAGCAATGCTATGAAACAGGGACCGGAGAGAGTGAAGGAGTTGATTGAGGACATGGAGAATTCTGCGTTAAAACCCGATACGATCAGTTATAATTATTTGATTACTAGTTATTGCATGACTGGGATGATGGAGGATGCGAAGAAGGTTTATGAGAGGCTGGAGGGATATGGTTGTAAAGCAAATGCAGCAACATTTAGAACTTTGGTTTTTCACTTGTGTAAGAATGGAGAATATGAGAAAGGGTATAGGTTATTTAAGGAGAGTGTTAGGGTGCATAGGATTCCGGATTTTAATACATTGAAATATTTGGCGGAGGGGTTGGTGGAGAAGAAGAAGATGAAGGAAGCAAAAGGATTGATTCGAACAATGAAGAAAAAGTTCCCTCCTAATTTATTGAATGCATGGAAGAAAGTGGAGGAAAATCTTGGTTTGCATTCTACTGAGGAGGACAAGGAAGTTAAGGAGGCCACAGCTTAGGGATTAATAGGATGTGTATTCCAGGTAGTTCTGGGTTATAAATGCAGCTACAAGCGAATCAACTTTGTTTTGTTCACACTGCAACAGTATGTAGCTTTTCTAGCTCTGTTCCTTTTTAGTCATTACGATACAATTAGCCAGGGGAGCTGGTTTGGGAGTTGCAATGAAATTATGAGCTCCATTTTGTCTCTAAGGAGCTCTGATTTAGCTCATGATTTTGCATTTCCAATGAGGTTAAAGCTTTTGCTTTGTCAATGGCAATAAAGCTTGTTGATGTTCGATCCATTATATGTAACAGTGGCTGTTTTCTGCCTATAGTTTTTCTAGAATCCTTGTAGTGAACCGTACGTAAATGAAAGATCGAAATCCCACAAATTTCTTTCTTAATTGAGCATGTTGTAATTGCAGATAATCTTGGCTGGGAGGCATTGCGTTATCGTGTTCTGCAGGGGGTAATGGCCAAGAATGTGTTATTGAGAAGAATATTAATTATTAAACTATAAGTAAAAGGAGTCAGTGTTTTACTGAGGATTGCACTGTGCAGTCCACAGTCCTTCCTTAGATTTTTTTTTTTTTAAAAGGTTATCTAAGTTTTTTTAGCTGTTTTTTTATGCTTTTTGGGATTTATTTTGTTTTTTTTTAATTTTTTTAATTAATTTTTTTCGTTTAGTTTAGTTTGTTAATGTTAAATTTCTTTCTATTTAGTTATTAGACTTTCATGACACATATCTCGAGTTTCACGGGTTAACCTGGTTTCACGGGTGAACCCAGTTAATTCCGGGTTGACCCGTTGATTTTTTATTATTATTATTTTCATAAATATTTTTTTTAATTTAGTTTGTTAATGTTAATTTTTTTTTATTTAGTTATCAGACTTTCATGACACAAATACTGGGTTTAACAGATTAACATGGTTTGACGAGTTAACCCGGATTTTTTTTCTTTTTAATTAATTTTTTTTGTTTAGTTCAGTTTGTTAATATTCACTTTTTTTTATTTAGTTACCAGACATTCATGATACAGATCCCGGGTTTAACGGGTTAACTTGGTTTGACGAGTTAACATGAATTTTATTTTATTTTTTGCTTTTTTTTTCTTTTTAATTATTTTTTTCGTTTCGTTTAGTTTAGTTTGTTAATGTTAAATTTCTTTCTATTTAGTTTTTTTTCTTCTTAGAGGTTTTTTTTCTTTTATTTGTTATTTTTAATTAATTTTATTTAATTAATTTAGTTTATTAATATTAAATTTTTTTCTAAGTAGTTCTCGACTGATGCCTTTAGTTTTTTTTTATGCCTTTGACTGTGAACTGCACAGTGCAGTCCACTGTGAAAAGGCTGATGCTTTTTTTTAATTAATTTTTTTTGTTTAATTTAAATTGTTAATGTTAAATTTTTTTCTATTTAGTTATCAAACTTTCATTACACGGATTCTGGGTTTGACAGGTTAACCTGGTTTGACGAGTTAGCCCAGTTAATTCTGGGTTAACCCATTAATTTGTTTTTTTCTTTTTAACTATCAAGCTTTCACGATGCAAATTCAATGTATGACGGGTTAACCTGGTTTGAAGGGTTAACCCAATTAATTCATATTTTTTTTTCTTTTTTTTCATTAGTTTTTTTTTCCTGTTGGTTTTTTTTAACTAATTTATTAAATTATCACACTTTTATGACACAACTTTGCAGCCAGACCCATGTCCAATGTTATTGGGTCTGGTATTGCAATCCAGACACTTTTATGCTAAGGGTTAACCCAAGTTTAATGTTATTATTAATATTATAAACATTACTCTTGGATCAGGCGTTGCAACCAAACCTGAGACTCTTGGGTATAACTTTGTAAAAAAACCTAATACTTTTAGATCTTAACTATTTTTAAAATGCAAAAAATAATTGACCCGCGGCATCGCGCGGGGCATGTAACTAGTTTTATTCTATTTTGAGTCTGAAATATAAGAGATGTGGTTGTGTGGGTTAGAAGTATAGTTCATTTGATAAAAAATAATAGCAATCATGAAAGCATATTCAGAAAACTATAATGGTCCGAACTAAAAAGGAAAAGGCATATTTTTTAAATTAAAAAATGTAATTTTTTCATTCATGAACTTTTCTGTATTTGAATGACAAACATATTTTTTTTTAATGAGAAATAGTGTTTTTTTAAACAAAAATTTATTATTATCATTAAAGAGTTTTGATTAAAAAATTAAAATCATGAATCAATCATTTTTGCTCACCTATATGGAAAAAAAACAATAAATTTGAAAAAATTATGTACAAATAGATATTTTATTCTCATTCAATATTAATAAGCAAATTATTTTAAAATTTTTATATATTAGACTAAATACATAATTATTTATAAAACATTCCATAATATCATCACAAAAAACTTTAATATTCTTAAAAATAATGGCATAATTAGACAAGTGCTTAAATATTCTCATAAATTGGATTCAAAGAGATTTTTTAACCAAAAAAAAATTAAAAAAAAGGACAACTGAAAAAAATGTGCTTAATTGTTTTTTTCTTCTACAAAGCAGATGACACATTGTTCATCCCTAATTGTTAAATAATGTGTCCTCATCTAATTCATTTTCCGGCCACCTCCCATGGCTAGAAATTTAAGTTTTTAGTTTTTAAAAACTCAATTCTCAACGCATTTTTACCCTAAAGACTCCAAAAACATTTTAGGAACCTCAATAAATCCATATCAAACTTGCTTTTGCGATGATGATAAATTTTTATTTAAAAAACAATACTTATGACATGCTTTTGTTAAAATAATAAAATGATGCATTAGAAAGTAAATGGAGTTTAGATTGAAAAGACACATTTTTTATCTGTTTTTTTTATCTCAAATTATTGAAATCTTTAACAAATTCCTATGTTAATTTTGACTTCTTTTTAATAAAAAAACATGTTGCTAAATAAAAAAACAATGTCATTATTTTGAAGAAGATTATGGCCTTTTTATTATGAAATTTATTTTTATTTATTTTTAGAGCCCCACATAAATAAAAAAAATAAAAAAATATTGGAAAAAATAAAAACATTTACCAGAATGCTCAGGAAATTATCGAAAACTAGTTGAGGAAGATCAAAATATACAAGATTGAAAAATTTGACAGTGTAGTTTCAACTAATGAAAGCCCTATCGGTAAAGAAAATTCAATTTGAGGAGGAAAATTTAATTTTGGATGTTTAAGAACTCAATTTGAATTTTTCAAGGCTTAATTGATTTTATTGAGGGTTTAAGTGTAAGAAAAATTGATTTTTGAATTCAATTTAGACTTTAATTTGAAGAAATTAAAGTCTGAGGCTCGAATCATAATTTTTAAGAGTTAATTTAGTCAAATCAGAGATTTAATTACATAAATATTAAAGTTTGATGAGCAATTAGAAAATTGATTGAGAAAATCCAAAACCAAGAATCAAACTGGAAAAACAAACGTGTGAATGTAAGGGTTGAAATTGACCAAATCAAGAGCCAAATTGAAGAAATTAAAAATTTGTTGGTCAATTGAGGGTCAAAATGCATAAATGCAGAACCAAGGACCAAAATGAAAAAGACGGTTAACTTATAGGCTAACAATTGAGTTTGACAAGGTTGAAATTGTGTGAAATTAAAAGTTTGGAGGCAATTATGAATGAAATTGAAAGAAATTAGGAGAACATAGACTCAATTAAAATTTTTCAATCCCAAATTAAAACCCTAAACGATGTATCGTTCAGATTTAATGAAGAGAATGTGAGTGACACGTCATTCGGTAGACTGACCTCTGTTTTGATAGTTTTGGCTGATCGAGTTAGCAACTTCAAATGAATGCATGTGAAGCTATAAATCTTGAAATTGCACAAGGTTGGATTCAAATGAAAGATGTGAATCTTCTCCACCAACTTCAAATGGTCTCAGGTGATGATGACGTCAGAATTGCTCCAATGAGTCCTCAAAGGTGGGCAACTTAGTCAGCCATGACTGAAATATAATCATGCAAAAACTGGTCTTATTTTGGTGTGTTCATACATAAAGGCTCCTTTATGAGTTCTTATCAAAGGTTGACAAAATTTACCTTAAGATCAAGAGGTTAGAAATGGATTCAAAACCTCCAAAAATCCTGTAAATACCCTCTTCAGAAATAGAGCAAAACGAAAGAAGAAAAAAGATAGGGAAGAAAAAAAGTAGGAAAATATTCATAAGAAACCTGAGTGTAAAGGTTCAGGAGCTTAACATAAAAGATTTCCTAAATGTTGAAAGGATAGTAAGTTGATGAGAGGCCAAACTTTTCAAAAAAAAGCAAAAGAGAGAGTAGGTGTTCTAGGTATATTTTCTGATCCAAAAGTAGGTCTTTGTGGCCTGCTTAAGGTGATTTTTTTGTTTTTGTTTTATATTTATATTTATAAACATAGAAAAGAGGTTTGGAATGCTCAACAAATAATGTTGTATTCACCTCTTAAATGCTATTTTTTTATTTATTAAAGTTTTTTTTAAAAGCTTTCTGATGTTTTTGATATAATAATGTTATTGTTTAAGTTGTTTATATATATATAAGTGTCGGCAGAAACTTACAAAACACTTTCGGCTTCAAAATCATCCACTTACAAAAGATGTCTCCCACTGCTGTAAAAGACGTCATCCACTTACAAAAGGTGTCCCCCACTACTGCAAAAGGGACCGTCCACTTACAAAAGATGATTCCCACTACTACAAAAACAAGGACTCCCCTCCTCTATAAAAAGGGGCTTTTTCCATTACAAGTGGAGCAAAATACAACTATTTATCTTGCTTCTGTGCAAACGAATCATTTTCTTTTGTATTCTTTGTATCAATTCCCAAAACTTGTAACCCATATCTCCTAAGAAATTATCACCAGCTTTGTATTAATACAAATTTCAATTTGAAGGTCCATTTCTTTAAACTTTTATATGCTTGTATTTACATTCCTTTAAATTTTCTTGCAAATTAAGTGTATATATATATTGTTTAATTTAAGCAATGCATGTTTAAGTAAGAATGTTTTTTTTTTTTGTGTCCTAGGTCAGTTCATGGCCAAAATAAGCTTAGAGGATCCAATTTTGAATCCATATTACATGAACATGTAATTTGTTTTAAGTTGATAGTTTTTGGATTTGTTACCTCATGCATGATTTTGATGCTTTGATGTTATTTGTTATTTTTTAGATTCAAATATGTTTGTGTATGATAATGTGACATGTTAGGATAAAGATAACATGTTTTAAAAGCCAAAAATGCCCATTTCTGGGGCTTGGAAGTATTGAGTAGTAGCTGGGTTTTTGGGCATGTTCTTCGTGTTTTCTAGAAGAACATTATCTTAGCCCTATGATTTGGACCAATTTTGGTCCATTTCTTTGTAGTTAACCATTCAGGCAACTTGATTAGTTGATAATTTAAGATTTATTCACATTAATAGCAAGTTTTTGATGGACTTTAATCTTAGGGTTTCAGTTTTGAACTGAAACCCATTTTGACAAAATCATGTTTATTATTTGATAATTGAAGTGAATGGATATTAGATTATTGATCCTTGCATGATTTCTAAGATGTAGATGCCTTTTGTTTGACCGTATCTGGTCTGACTTAGACTTCATGTTGCTCAGTTTGGTCTGGGCATGTTCTTCGTGTTTTTGGGAAAAACCTTGCTTTAGAACCTTGATTCGAACCAATTTTGATCCATTTTTTTGCACATAACCCTTGTTTATGCTTTGATTAGTAAATAATCTAGGGCTTATTGTATCAATAACAAGTTTTGATGGATTTTAATTCCAGGGTTTCGGTTCAAAACCTATTTTGACAAAATCATAATGTTTAAGTTATAATTGAAGTGAATGGTTACTAGATTATTGATCATTGCATAATTTCCAACATGTATGTGCCTTTGTTTTGATCGTATCTAATATGATTTGGGTTTCACATTGCTGAGTTTAGGTTTTTGTGTTCTTCATGTTTTTTTGTGTTTGATCTATTTTATTCAAGAGTTTCTGAGTTTTTTTGGCGTTTAATCCATTTTTTTAGCTTCGGTTTTGTTTTTTGGTTGTTTTGAGGTCAAACCAGGATTTTGGGTTTGGTTTATGGTTGAACCAAAACTTTCAGGTCAACCTAGTGCGGTCAAAATTGGGTCAAAGGTTTAAGATTATGTTTGGATTGCCATGTTTTTTGTTAAAGGTTTTTTAGTTTAAGAGTATGTTTGACAAACATCTCTTAGACCTATTTTGATAGTTTTATTACTAGAAAAAATGAGTTTTTTTTGCCAAACAAAGCTTATATATATATATATATATATATATATATATATTCTTACATACGGTCAAATTCTAAAATCTTCATGCATATTTTATTTTTTATATTTTTTATCATACTTTGAAAAAAAAATATAAGAATTAGTCAAATGGTATCATAACTAATTTATGATTATTCATAAGAACTTGACCTATATTTCAAAAACACAAAAAAATTATTTTGTTTTTTTTAATATACGAGATTAATTGTATTTCTGATATTAAATAATAAAATAGTTCATTTTTGTTATGTTTTTGCATTATAATGGGTAGGTTTTAATCTGATAAGGTAGAGACCTTCTTATTAATGAGGTTTTTTTCTTAAACCCTAGATAAACCAACGATTATAAAACACAACATTATCTTAGTTTAAATCAGATAACTACATAATACAACTTACCTTTGATAAGATGTACTAGGTACTAATACCTTCACTTTACGCAATCAGTCCCCTTATCCAAACTTTGAGACCAGTTAGAGTTCTTAGTGACCAAAATACTAGGTAACGACTCTCATTCCCCTTCTTTTACTAATAAAGGACAATAATTTCTTGTCCTTTCCACTCATATTATTCAAGATAATCATGATCCGAAATGATGATCTCTGTGATGCCGTACACATGCGACAATATTCTTGGTTGCTTTATGAATGATTACATATTAACCTAATATGCAAAAACATTTAAATAATTTTCTTATTAATATTGAATGAGAATAAAATATTTATTTTCTTTATTGTAAATTTTTCATATAGTTTTCTCAAATTTATTATTCTCAAATTATTTCTTATATAATTGTGGAGAGGTGATACATTTATAATTTTGTAATTTTTTATTCATGCTTGCTTTCACACATCATAATAAGTTTTTGCTTAAAAAACAATATTTCTTATAAAAAAAAACATGTTCTTATCATAATAAAAAAGACATGTGTGAATAAGAAGATTATTTTTTAAAAAAAATTAAAAATACATGTATTTTTCTTTTTAGTTCAAATCATTATAGTTTTTCAAAAATATTTTTTATAATTTTTTTTTATTCAATGAATTGTTGCTAATAAAAAAAATCATTTTATTGTAAAAAAAAATTACATGGATCAAAAGAGACAATTTTGATAAAATAAAATACATCTTTGTCCATATTTGTATTCATTATTATATATATGAATGTCTATTTTTATCATTGTATAATTAAATAAAAAATAGATTTATAAAAAAAATTATTAAACTTAATTAGTTTTATGTCTTAGATTGTAAATTGGGCGAGCTAATTTGGTTTGACTTAAGTGAATTTAAAATGTTGTTATTTCAATATTCTTTTAAAAGAATTAAATCAACATTATTTTTATTTTTTATTTTTAAAATCAAACCATGTTTTGATTAAATTAATCAAGTCATGAAGACACTATCCAAGTTTATTGTCATATTGAGTTAATTTTTATTGAGCTAGAAGTTATGTCAATGAATCATTATTTAACCCTTAAAAACAGGCCAAGAAGTTTAATAAAATATCGTGAAAAGTTCCCAATTTCCAAGAGAAACAAAGAATTCATTTGTTTTTACATTTTAAAAGAATTTTTAATAAAAAAATTAATTTTTTTTTGTTGCTTTAAATTATTTTTTTATTTTATGTTTTAAATTTTTTTTGATGGATTAATGTTAAAATAAATTTTTAAAATAAAAAATATTATCTCAATATATTTCCAAACAAAAAATATTTTGAAAAACAACTACTATTACAATATCAAACGTGCTCTAAATGTTTATTTTTACGTTTTAAAAGTGTTTTTGAAAAAAATTAAATTTTTTTATTTACTTCAAATTAATATTTTTTTAGTATTTTTAAATCATTTTGATATACTGATATCAAAAATAATTTTTTTAAAATAAAAAACATTTTAAAAAACGAATCAACCTAACTCAAAGTTAAAGTTGTACCTCTATAATCCAATTGTTAAATTTATTTAGGCCTCGTTTGTTTGCTGAAAAGTAGTTTTCTTTTGGAAAGTGAATTCCAGAAAAGTAAATTACTTTCTGATATTTGGTAGTGTAATGAAAAATAAATTGGAAAATACTTTTCAGTGTTTGATTATGTCATGGAAAATGAGTTGGAAAATAACTTATTAATTTTTTATTTTTCTCAAGTTTATTAAAATAATAAAGAACAAATCTTACAAATTAAAAAGTTGAATAAGAATAAAATTAAAAAAAATATAATTTAATAAATTATCTCAAATAAAATAAATAATAATAATAATAATAGAGATCAAATCTAAAAAATAAAAAAAATAAAAGATGAAGAAATTAAAATAACAATAATTAACATTTCATAAATTATTTCAAATAAAATAAGTAACAATAAAAAAAAATGATGATCAAATTTGATAGATAAAAAATTTCAATAAAAAAATGATAAGGGAAAAGCAAATAACAATTATAAAAATGAGGATCAAAGTTAATATAAAAATTAAATTTTAAGAGATAAATTGAAAAATAAATATTTAAAATAATATATATATATATATATATATATATATATATATATATATATATATATATAAAAAT
>Ga0325411_1002802_pt1 | contig 19669 bp, 10 predicted proteins | sample PopdelMetagenome_13_FD_206181 | JGI IMG/M metagenome (GOLD analysis project Ga0325411, IMG submission 206181) | Populus deltoides microbial communities from Bellville, Georgia, United States - Xylem-PdIQD-R4 | ecosystem: Host-associated > Plants > Phyllosphere > Stem > Wood/Secondary xylem...
TAATTAAAATACTGAAATGTGTCCAGGCTGTTTCCAAGTGAATTTCGGACTTGAACTCCTTTGAATTTGACTGGGCTTTGACTAGCTCTTTTATAAACTCTGAAACTAAACATAAAAATCTGTTCAAGTGTATACCAAAGTAAATAGAAACTCAAGAAAAAAAAAATACCCATTAATTTCTTTTATTTTTGTTCATATTTTAGCATTTTATTCCAATGACAGAGCATTTAGAATGCGCTTTTATTCACTCATCATTGGCATTATATGTGGACTTCAGAGATGAATTACACAAATAAATAATAAAATGCTCGAACGATAAGTTATAGTAATAATGGAATGATGTAAAGGAATATATGTGTACGAGTATTGGATTCAATTGTGAAAAAAGAATGGAGAATTCTATGTTAAAACTTTAAATTCATAAGGTAAATATTAAAACATGAAATTATAATTTGAAAATATAAAAGTTTTATGTGAGAACTTGACTTGATGGCATGAATATTAATCGTAGGTATTGTAAAATTAATTGATGGTTGAAATATTGCTAGATATTAATTGGAATGTTGAAATGAATAAAAATCTCTATGGTTGAATTTGTGATTTGTGGTGTTAATATTTATAAATGGATTAACTATGTGTATATTATGATCAAACAAGATATTGAATTTATACCATTGGGAAACACAACCGGAAGAGAAATATTATGACAGGAGATGTGCACTAGATGTTTAAGATAAGGGTTGTCCGTTTACTTCTTCCTTTACTTCTTTAACATTTTTTCATTGGTTTTTCATTCTCCTTTCACTTGACAAATTATCAACATTGAGTCCCCATCCACATCTATCTTCCTAATATTTAGTTGTAATGCAGCTTCCAGATCAAGGATGCAAGTCTCATACTCATCTGAATTGTTGGTGCATTCAAACTGCAACTTAACTGAAACCAGGTACTACTCTAATCAGAAGAGATTATTATTGCGCCATCTCCATTACTGTATACATTTATTGTACTATCAAAATACATGGTCTACCAATCTAACCTCCTTTCTTTTTCTTCAACTACAAGCACATTTTCATCAGGAAAATTAAAGTCTAATGGCTTATAATCTTTATTGGCATTGTCCACCAGATGGTCGGCAATTGCACTCCTTTTCATAGTTTTTCTCGTCATATACACTATGTTATATTCCGCTAACAGAACTTGTCATATTGCAATTTAACTTGATATATAAGGCTTCTCACATATTTATCTCAAGGGATCCACCTTTGAAATTAACAATGTAGTATGATACAACATATAATTTCGTAGTCTTTTTTCCATTCACACCGGTGCACAACATAGCTTTTCTATCACAATGTATCTAGACTCATGTTTTTTAAATTTTTTTTTCTTAGATAATAAATGGCTTTTTCTTTATTTCTAGTTTTATCATGTTAGCCCAGTATACATCCTATAATTTCTTCAATCACTATCAAGTATAATATCAGAGGTTTTCCTGGTATATGAGAAACAAATAAAGGTGGGTTATGTAAGTATTGCTTGATTTTATTGAAGGCTTATTGACACTCCTCATTCCAAGTTCCAAGATTTTTTTTTCCTCAGTAACCAAAATATTGGTTCATGTATTGTTGTTAGCTAAGATATAAACTAAGCAATATAGTTAAATCTCCCTAAGAATCCCCTCACCTCCTTCTCTGTCTTAGGAGCTGACATGGATTAAATAATCTTTACTTTATCAGGACCTACCTCTATCCCTTTGTCACTTTCCACGAATCCTAGTAACTTTCCATATTTTACTCCAAATGAACATTTTGCAGGGTTGAGCCTTGGTTTGTACTTCCTTAATTTCTCAAACAACTTTTTTTTAAAAACATAAACATGACTTTCTCCTTTCTTGGACTTCGTAATCATATCATCCAAATACACCTCAATTTCTTTGTGCATCATATCATAGAATAGAGTCACCATTGCCCTTTAGTAAGTGGCTCTTCCATTCTTCAACCCAAATGACATAAACTTGTAATATAAGGTTCCCCAGGGTGTGACAAAGATCATTTTCTCTTTATCTTTCGGAGCCATTTTTACCTGGTTGTGCCCTGAGAAGCCATCCATAAAAGAATACATGGAACTGTGTGCAATGTTGTATACTAAAACATCTATATGTGGCAAAAGAAAGTCATCTTTAGGGCTAGCCTTGTTCAAATCCCTAAAGTTCACGTAAAATCTAATCTTCTCCTCTTATTTTGGTACGACAACTATGTTAGATATCCATTGTAGATATTTAACTACTTCTAAAATGTCAATATTCCACTACTTCTCAATGTCCACCTTGACTTTGATCAGGACATTTATGTGGGTTCCCCTCAACTTTTGTTTGACCGATCTACATCCTTCTATAAGTGGTATCCTGTGTGTTACAATATTTGTACCCAAACTAGGCATATTCGTCTAGGATCAGAAAAAACACCCGGATACTCTTATAACAGGGTGATCATTTCTTCTCTTTCTTTAGGAGTGATCAAGGTCCCTATTTTCAGTTCTCTCTAAACCTGCTCATCACCCATGTTTATAGTCTCAAGCTCTTATATATTGGGTTTTAGACATGCTCATGCTGCTCTATTAATTTTATAAATTCCCTGCTATTGTTTTCATCCCATTATTTTTCTTCCACAACTGCTAAATATTTGTTAAAGTTTGGTCATTCATTCTTGATGCAAGGTGTAGGTAGCATTGTGGAAGATCTACTTTCATGACTTTTGAAAGCAGAAAGTGTTCGGTGTAAATGCATAATAAAAATAAAGGGATAATTTTTGAAAAATACATGATCTTATTATTCACAAAAGGATGGTTTAATAATAAGGATAAAGCCTAATTGACATCCTGAACCTTGATTGTTAATCAAGAAACAATAAAAGGCAAACAAAAATAGAAATAAAAAGCACTTTGAGACAAGCAATGTTGGTTTACATTTTAAACACCATTGGAGCTTCCTAAGTCACCTAATTTTGAAACTTCTTTCCCTTAGATAACTCTTGACGGAGACTTTTTCTAGAGTATGGGTGGTCATTTGAGCAACTTTATTCTTTATAGATTCTAGCTTTCTCTGATAATGTGATTCCAAATGAGCTCTCTCTTCGTTTTTCATTTTTTCTCTTAGTGTGGGGGACCTACGTTTCACAACCTATAGTGCACATGACAATTTATAAGTGAATTTATGATTAAATGCACGATCATGATGCATATACCAATATATATTGGATATGGATTTAGCCTTCCAAGAACAATTAATGACCTCCATTTTGCTTGCGTAATAGGCATGAATTCTTTTGTCACATTTCTTTCGGAAGTAATTATACTTAAGTCATTGCTTCAATAAAACTTAAATCACATTCACCAATAGACAAATTTTACTAGAGGCAGGTCAAAGCCCTTTTCATTAATATTGAAAAGTTCAATACATTATTTTGGAAAGGAAATACAAGAAGAAAAAAAAAACATTAGTCTTTATTTAACCATGTTTTTAGCTCAAGGTAAAAAAAAAAAAAATACAACCTCATCAATATTCTGAACATGATCCATCAATTTCTTCACGTAATTCACAATGCAATTCAGGTTCTTGATCGGTGACAATTTCATTGCATCACTTCTAGGGCTTTATTCTTCTAACAGTTGTAATAATTCAAAATGTTGCCCATATCTATAGTGGTAAATTTAGTAGTGATGTCAATTTTATCATTCACAAATCCTATAATTTAAGATGTTTTACAGTTAAGCTCAAGCTTGATACAAAACAGATATTATAGAACATACACCTTAAAGGTAGGTTCTAGTTCTTTGATGTGAGACAAAAGGTTTGTTTACTGCTTGGTATCTAAAAAAGGTCTCTTATTGTTTTAGTATGCACCCTTATGAAAGCAATATGAGGGTTTAATAGGCAAATGAATGACACGTGTACAAAAGACAGAGTATCTTAATAATATAAAACTGTTCACACAATCAAATATCCACACCTGAAGGCGATGCAACAAATACATCAAGAAAAGATGCACAAATACCTGAAAATGATTTTCATAGTGAACAAAAAATCTTAGATTCTCCCACATAATTCGAATCTTTAATTAAACATTTTATACACAAGATAAACTCTTCTTACCGGATAGAAAAGCAAACTAAGTCTAGCAGTTCGATACCGCCATAAAAATCTAGTGGCTCGAGCAGCCGCTCCTGAATCAATTAGTTTTGCTGCCTTTTGCAACTGCATGATCGGGTTGAGGCGTGCCATCAGAGGTACTGAAAGTAGGTTACTAAACTACAAGTGAAAAGTTTACCTGTACACTTGCCCCAACCATGTGACGGTGATACAAGGGAAGAGGCCTGCAATTGTAACTTTGAATGAGAAAAAAAATAGCCATTGACTTCAATTTGAATGAAGATGCAACATTAAAGTAAAAGAAAATAGCACATATATCTATTGGAACCGAATACGCGAGACAAATGAGTGGTGATATTCATATTAATTTTTCTTCCATGCTCAATTGATCAACTTCTTCTGGGCATTCCAATTCAGAACTACAAGACATGAACTTTATAAAGCATCAGAAGGAGCAATATAGAAACCAGAAACTGAAGGCTGATGCAGGATAAGAAAACAGGGGTAAATCTGCTAATACAACTGAGCATTGATATTGGAAGAATTTACTAAACTCATCCCAAGCCATTGTAGAGTTGGAACTGCATGAATCAACAAGCCCAACAGCACCTCTAAATCTTCTATCAATATTCCAACTTCCTAATTACAAAAAATGGGGACAGGAAATTTTTTTTAAAAACTTTCCATTATGTCAACGAATCACTAGTTCCATCACAGGCACCAAATGACCAGATATTGTTATTTAACATGCACATAGTTTTTTTTTTTTTTCTTCCCCTGGGCGCATTCCATATTAAATCAACCAATAATGTGTCATCAACTATGCTTGGCCCATTTAGACTTTTAAAGAATTCTTCTAAAAAATTAACAGAGCTGCAGTGATTCCATCGCTGCAGCATCAAAAAGCTTCAGTGCAGTAATGAGATGATCATTTATCAAATGTAACTGACCTCCTATGACTGTAAAATGGAGCTTTTTCTACAAAAGAAAAGCTCAATTGAAGTCTAAGCTCATAAAAACTAAGTAACATGATATATCTAAATGTGCTCGATTAAATGCCAAAAGGATTAGAAGAAGCATGCAATAATGTCTATATAATCAGAAACCAAGTAGCATACTCTAGTTCCTTCATTTCAGTGTCTTCTTCCCAAGATGAAGATGTGTGGTGGGAAACTCTACTTCTTTCTGCCTCAACCTGTTCAATGTGCAAAACAAAGATTGCTGGAGCTGTAAGCTATAAGAAAAGTGACCTAAGAGTGTAAATAATTGCTATTAATCAGCCAGCAGTAAGTGCATAAGACGTACTGTGCTTCTTGAAGACGTTTTACTTCCTTCTCCAACTGAAACTCTGCAGCTGCTTTTTCACTAGCCATGGCTTCTAACTGAGTTTGCTTGTAGTACTGAATCACAAATAGATACAGACACAGGAAACCATAACATAAATATTAAATAGTAGTAAAATTGGGTAAAATGATTATATGGCATCTGCATAACCAATAGGTCAGTTAGTTCACGGTAGCGCTTCTCTAGCTCCATATGTTCCTGTGAAAGGCAGCTATATAAGGTGATGCCTGAGTAAATGCCACATTGAAAAGTAATCATCCCTGGATTGATGATGCAAACCAATCCAAGGTCGCGGGATACACTTATGTCATAATAAACTAATCATTTGTCATGTAAGGATAAAGTGAAAAACTTGACACCATATGAGCAGTAAAATTTTCTTCGGACACAGAAACATTCCCGCTTCATAAAACTTGAGATTGTGTTGCATACGATACCTGACGTGAATAATGCTCAGCATCCCTCTTCATGATGGCCATTTCAACTCTCATTTTCTGCACTTCAGTCTGCTGTCCAACAAATAGATAACTCATTGCAAAACTGCTTAAATTACCCTGCAAGTTTTCAACATAGTATATGGTATAATGATAATAAGACCTCATTCATCAAAATCTCCAGAGATCAGCATATAATCTCGACAGCAATTTCTTATTAGATAAAGACAGCAGTAATCAAATAAAACTTGCCTCAAAATAGGAGAGCTTGCTCTCTGCATCTCTCTGACCTTGGCGAGAACGTTCCACTTCTTCTTGCCAGGCCTGGATCTTAACAGTTAAACAGGCCGTCATTAAATGGACAATGAGCTGGATATTGAATATACTCAGTCAACTGAAGTCTGCTACTGGATACAATGAAGACATTGCACTGAGAAGAAACTGCACTGATGAGTTAAATACTAAAGCTGCTACAATAAGCATAGCAGTCGGTTAGAGTAGGCATAGTAGGTGGTTAGATTCTGTTGTAAAGTTTGGTATTAATCTGTTATTTATAACTGATTCTGTTACTATACTAAATGTATGTTATAAATACTGTATCAGTTAAAGCAATCAATAAGAAGAAAATCAGTTAAACACTTTCACACTTTCATTTCTAATACTAATACTGGAAGACAAAGTGGTACACAAATTGCCACTGCCGTGTTAAAATTTTTCCCTTCAAGCAAGCAGAAGGATAAGAAATGCTTTATTTGTAGGACATACAACTCTTATAGGTAACAGCCGCCAACCATAGAAGTGTATATAGTGCATAAAAATTATGCAAGTCAAGGATCAGTTGATATTGGTGGATTCTGCTTAAATGGAATAATTAAATAATTAATTATGCCATTTTTTTATATGACACATCGTTTAACATCTCTCCTCCCACCCTTTCACTATTCCAGAGTAAATACCCTCATAGATAATGATGTTATTGTCAGATAAAAGAAAAACCAAAAAGAAACCATGATGTTATCAGCTAGCATTTCAGGCAGAGGAGCACTGCAAACAACATAAAAAAGCAAATGAAGAAGAAAGGGATAGAATTTGACATAAGAGGGGTGTTCATGAATGAAAATAGAAAATTTTATAAAAGTTCATGGTAGTTTAATAGTTTTAAGAAACTACATTTTCTCTTACATACCTTAGCACATTATTGTGAATGATTGTATAAAAATTCGACAGATTAATATTTTAGGTATTTCATTCTTCCTTTCTACTAAAATTTTACTGATCCAAAATAAATTTTCATTACAAGTATGCCTATCACACAATGCATAAAGCATACCTAAAATAAATGAGATACAAAATGAACCATACAGCCTTGCAATGGTACCTGAATCATTTGATTTGCCTCTTCTGGGGATTTTTTTTGCCCACGCAGAGCAAGTGCTTCCATTTCTTGCAGCTCTTGATTTAGAGATGCACATTCAACCTGAAGTGCTCAGTATTAGTGACTTTCGATTGCATTTTGAGAATAAATGAAAAAACAAAAAAAATCACCAAAAGAAAGTTAACATTGCTTCTCAGTACCTCGAGCAGTGCCACCTTCTGCTCAAGTTCTGCTGCCTTTTTTGTCCTCTCATCTGCAATTCTCTAATAGGGAAGAAACAATGACATTCAATAAAAAATATTGATATTAACGTGAAAAAACAGGGGCACACCAATTTCTCCATAACAACATTAAAAACATTAAGACATTGAATTCCTAGCCTATGAAATACCCATACTCACAGTGTTTGTGGTTTTTTTTTTTTTTTACTGAATAACAGAATCCATTGTTATATTATTAGAGACATATTGAACCAACGACAGAAAATGAAGAGGCTCAAATTCATGAACACTGCAAGATACCTCCAGCATCCAGCATGTCTTGAACGTGATGTGTTGTTCTTCATGATGTAATAATTTTAAACAAAAATAACAGATTACTTTTGCAGGAAATAACATACAGGGCATGCCCATACATTACCTGCATCCTAGCAAGGACAGTGGATGCCTCAACTGCTCTATGTTCCAGTTCTACTTCCCTTTCCATAGCTGCCTATTTTACCAAACAGAAGTTATCATAGTGCAAGCAAGGAACACATGACTGTTTAAATGGTAGAATTGGTCTTAGCACAAACCATTTTGGTCGCATTATGAGCTGTACGTTCTTCTTCCGCTCTGTTGTTCTGCAGAGGCCAGCTCCTCTCTTAGGGCCTAATAAAGAAGCATGTCAATGATCCAGAATCTCATGATAAAATAACATTTGCATAATATAATAAGAACAATAAAAAAGAAAAGATGGAAACAAGGAAGAGCTAACCAGTTTACCTGCACCATCCTTGTCTCTGTCAACTCCCTGTTTCTCATGATCGGTTCAATGTTTGCCCGCAACAAGGCATCAAAATGTGTATGATCTATGAACAATCATGCACAGTGCTATGATATTAGTAGCAAGTTACGCAATGTCGTGGAAAGCCTTATTGTCTCTTGTTTGGTAATCAGGAATTACGAATCTCAAAACAAAATTATTTTCTTGTTTTTTTTTTTAAAAAAATTGAATTGAATCTTGAAATTAGCATTACAATGAGAAATCGTGAATGAGGGAGATTTTTGTTGCCATTGAAGGGGAAGGGTGAGGTATTAAGGCTGGGAATTCAAATGAGATAGGTGTCACAGGTCAGATTCAAACAAGATTGATTAAAAGCCATCACATGCTAGGTGCATGCTGATAGGTCTGATACTTGCAAGGGAACTACAGTAAAATATGAAAAGATGTGTATAATTTTAAAAAAGCATGCCATTCAAATAATAGGGATAGACAAAAGAATCGAGCAAACAAATATATGCATATCATTCCCACTCTTTGCTTCCTAAATGTCGAAGCTTTCCTTGGACTATGTTCAATGGTAGATGTAGAGGTTGAACTGCTCTTCTCGTTTTCTTAATCCTGCTTCTTATGTCTGTCAACACAACATCTGCCCAGCCCCTAATTCAATCAATATATAGGCTGAAAACAAAATTTTGGACAAATAAACAGACCTCTCCTTTCTTGGCTTGCCAACCAGTAATCACTCTGCACATGCCGCATTCATTCGAGTAGGATGTAAATGTTCGATAGAAATAGCTAATCCATGTAGAGAAAATGTTTCTTAGTCAGAGTGGTGATGGTTGAAGCTCTTAAATTGATCGGAGATGTCACATTCATTCACTTGAAAATGACATTTTAATCAACTTTTGTCAGCTAAAAAAGATGACAAACAGGGATGGGACAACCTGTCATTCCAATTAATTATTAAAATCAAGTTACATGTAATCTGTTTAAACCCTATAAATTATAGTTTTAATTGGCATTTTGAGAAATTACAATTTAATCCTTGTATTTCCAATTTAAGTATATAATTGACCATAGAACTTATCAATTTTTGCAATTGCATCCCTGGAAACCTTGATTTAAATCATTTTATTTGAGTTCCTTTTACAAATTAGTTCTTGGTTTTCATATTATACAATTTGACCTCTATCAACTATCAAACTTTTAATTTCTAACAAATTTGCCCATGATTTGATTAATTTCAATCCCTGAACTAACGCGTCTTTTGCATTTTGGTTATTAGTTTTTAAATTCTTCAATTTGACCCTTAATTAGCCTTCAATCTTCAAATTTCTTTCAATTGAATCCTTGATTGCACCAATTTATCCTTTTAAATTTCAAATGTGTCCTTAATCTTCCAATCATTATGAATTGATTTGAATTAGGCCTTTCTAACTGAATTTTCTTCAATTAAGTCCTTGCTAAATCCATAATTTTATTAGAAGTTTAATTAAGTCATTAAACTTAATTTATTCTTCTGATTTTTTCCCATTTAACTTTTAAACTTGACTTTTCTTCAAGTTAGTCCTTAAATAAGTTAATTAAACATGTTAAAAGTTTAGTTAATTCCTTAAACCTAATTAATTTTTTTTTAATTTTGATCAAGTTTGGATTTTGACCTCAATTTTCATTCTATTAAGTCTTTCTTCATCCAATTTTGTCAAAATATCCTAATCTAACTATTTTTTTGGCATTTTGGTCTATTGCAGCTCAAAGGCTTATCTCCTCATGTTTTGAAAATATATTTGGATTTTAAATTTTTTATTTTTTTTTGGATTTTTGAATAAAAATAAGTTTTTTTTATAAAACAAGTTTGGTGGATCCAAAATGGTGTTGGGTATTTGAGCGTCGACTTTTTGTGAAAAATATCTATGATTTTTCATGAATGACCTGTGCTCGGGTGACTTGCTTGTGGTTCGTGATCGAATAACCTACTGGTGGTCTCTATTCGGGTGATCTGTCTATAGTTCTTGATCGAGTAACCTGCTCGTTGTGTGAAAAATATCTAGAATTTTTCATGAATAAGGTTTGTGTTTTCGGGTGATCTACCCGTGGTTTATGATAGGGTAACCTATCTATGGTATTTATTCAGGTGATCTGCCCGTGATGTGAAAAATATCTATGATTTTTCATGAATGATAAGTGTATAATCAGTATCTCAAGATGTTAATTATGCAGGTCAGTTCAGTGTACATGACTTATGACAATCACCTACATATTAGTTCAGTTCAGGTATCCCTTATACCCCAGCTTATGAGAACAATTGTTTCATTTCATAAAGAAACGAACATAATATATATCAGTCTCTATAGTTCTAATAAATGTCCAGTATTTAAGAGAGTATTGACCTGAAACATTTTAAGAACAATGTTTTGATGTAATAAGAATTTCATAATTATAACAACTTTATAATTTCCTTTACAAAATATTTTTATCTCATGAACTTTATCTTTACTCTAGATTCATTAATATAATATTATATAAATATTAAAAATAAATAATTTTTTATTAATAATAAATATATATTTATATGAATATAATAATATCACATATTAAAGATAAATAAAGCTTTATTGATTACATGACACATTAAAATAACAATATGATCACATCTAAGGCATCCCTGGACAGCCCGGGTGTGTGCATTAGTACTGCTTTGCCTTTAAAACTCCAGTTGATGATGATGGCAATGTAAACTGGGTTAAAGAGAAACTACTATCCATTGATTCAAGCATTATGGCATTTAGCCATACCATCATAGATGGAAAAGTTGGGTTCAACTCATATGGGTCAACAATAAAAGTGTTACCGAAGGAACATGGTTGCAAAACCGAATGGAATTATAACTTAGTGCCGACTAAAGGCTGGAAGGTAGAGGATTTGGATTTCTTTATCAGCTCAAGTTTACAGGGGATGGGAAAGAAAATCACTGAAGCTCTCCAAGCTTAAGTTGCTGTCTTCATTCTTTATCTGGTATTCACACTGTTCTTGTTGTTGTTGTCAATGTTGAAGCAGTTGTCCTGTGCCAATTATGGCTGCATTTGCAGCTTCCGTAGATGTTATTCCTACAGCTGGTGTTGTTGGTGCTCATGAAGTAATGAAATTTGTAAGTGGATGCAGCAACCACTTCAGTTCCTAAATTTATCCGGACCAATGCTTGCATCATTGTGTTGCAAATTGCAGTAGGTGGCCTGTTGTCTCTACATCAGGTGCGTATGTATATACCTTGTATCTCTGTGAAATGAATTCCTTCCATGTTTCTGTATGCTATTTTATTTCCAGTCTGCTGGCTACATGGCAACGAAGAGGGTAGGTTTTTTTGTTTTTCCTTGTGAAAAAGGAGGTCAACGTATATTGATAAGAAAGAGGAAAGAATTGTATTTCTTAAATGAAACTTCACCATTTGAACTTCTTTCTGCTTGAAACCACATTTCTCGTACAATGCTTTGTTATCGACACTGCAATCAAGAATCACCTTATAACAACCCATTGATTAAGCATGATCTGTAAGAAACTCAATAACTTTCTTTCCTAGTTGCATCCCTCAAGCAGCAGAATCAACCACAACATCTTCAATGTGTCCAACTTTACCACAATTCCTTGAGAACCTTTTTTCAATAAAGACACTCACAGACGCAATAATCTTCCCAGAACGATCATCTTCTATTACACAAATAAGATGGTCATCACCATATGAGCTAATCTATTGAAAAAGTTCTTCAAACTCCTTGTCCGAGACAGGATCACAAACACTTAATTGTTGCAATAGCTCTACGAAACCTTAGCTTTTATCTAATGTCTCCAGTTTCCAAACTCTATACTTTTTCTCAGCATCCGTCGAGCTGCTTGCAACTCTTGTTCAATGATGTTTCAGTTCTCTGCAGAAGGAAACAGCATTAGACCAGCTGACACTAAAGAGCATGAGGAAATCAGAACTCCTAACTTTATACATGCCATTAATTAGAGATGCAAAAGAAACAAAGCCGTGTTTTTTTACAAACTATCCTTTAGGTTTCTACGTACAGAATACTAAATATCCTCTTTCAGATTACCAAAATATTATATAACTTTCTAATCAAAATGCATTGCATAATCCAGCACCTCAAATATAACACTGAAAAAGAATGGCATACCTACAACATTAAGAATTATACTTGCTTCTTTATGGAGCTCAAATGAATGTCATAATAAAAACAAATTTAATAAGAAAATACTCACAGATTAGAATCATGCTACTTGCTTGCATTTTGGAGGATGTTCTAAGTCACAGATATGAAAAACTCAATAGCATCCAGAAAACCACAACCTATCACAGTTGTGATATTTGACTTCTTTGCAAGTGCAATGCAGTCTCAATTCAACAGTCCGAAAGTTATATTTTTTTGGCAAATCATTCATTTTTGCTCTAATTTTTATTTAAGAACATCAAGTTGCTACTACCAATCACAACAAAAGACAGCTAATGAAACCATCTAGTAGGTGGTCTAGAGGTAAGAGGTTGGGATCAAGGGGTTTGCTCCCCTGTGGTCTCAAGTTCGAGCCCTGTAGTCTCAAGTTCGAGCCATGTGGTTGCTAATATGATAGCTACTGGAAGCTTACATGATCGTTAACTTCAGGGCCTGTGGAATTAGTCGAGGTGCACGCAAGCTGGTCCGGACAGCCACGTTAATAATAATAATAATAAAAACAGCTAATGAACAAGCAATGCTGACCTAAGCTACTTCCAAACATTGGTTTCATGGTAAGACTTCGTACAGATCTAGGCAATGCAATTCTATTCTACATAAAAAAAAAAAAAATTGGGTTTAGCTCACGTTGAATCCATTCTTCAATTCAGTAAATTACCCTTGTATTATTATTAAGAAAATTTGATAGCACCCAAAAAAAAAAAAAAAACGAGAACAGATGATCAAAACAGACAAATTTAAATTATGCATTTCGAAGACAGAAATCCTAATCCTTTTGAAAGTAGACCATACTGGAAATTCTGAATTTGCCAGTCTAATAACACCCACCCACAAGATACCAACTATATACCAGCAAGAAAGTGAGATTAAAGCCCAAAAAAAAAAAATTAATGAATCTGTTGAAGATTGGCATACAGTTGAAGCTTCTGATAGTGCAGCCTAACTGTTTGATGTAAGGTGTGTTTGAGAATGTGGTACAAATTGCATTTCAAAAACTTTTGAATTTTTTTTAATTTAAAATGAATTTTTTTATGTTTTTATATTGTTTTGATACGCTGATATTAAAAATAATTTTTTTAAAAATAAAAAAAATTATTTTAATTTAATTTTAAGCGAAAAACACTTTAAACTGCCACTGTTACCATAATCTCAAACAAACCCATAGATTGTTATGTTTTTCAAAATTATGCCTGTTATTTTTCCAATAGAAACTTGAACCTGATAGCATTATATTTTTTTCCCCTTTTCATGAATATATAAACGACTACAAATAGTTAAGTACATTTACTTATTATTAGCTTCTTCTTGTATGATATCACGAGGCCACCTTCCAACTATCTTTTTACTTAATTTTCTGATAGTTAAAATAAACATTTGAAATACTTCCAATGATTTAAGTTTTTTTTTTAATATTTTTAAAGTCAAAAATATTTTTTTATTTGTATTTTTTTAATTAGAAATGAAGGTTTTTAAATAAAAAATTATCATAATATAAAAAGAAAATTTCAATTAAAAAACAAAAACTCATGTCTCAATAACTTTCATGAAAAATAAAAGAATAATTATTTTGACAAAGTTATATAAGAACTTATAATATATACATATATATCATTCTCATTAAATATTCATAAGAATATATTATAAAACAATTATGCATATTAAGTTCATGTATGTATATAATTTAAAATTATGGCATAATCAAATAAATTTTTAAATATTTTTTTAATAGTTTTATTTAAAGAGAATTTTATTCTAAAATTTAAAAAATAATTAATTTTTTTAAAAAAGATGATAAATAAATAGAATCAAGCTCATACGCATCTGGACTTCATAGGACTCCAAAGGTCACGCACTTGGTTTTATTTAGAAAAAATGAGTTGATGACACACCATTTGCTTAATTTTTTTTTCAAATAAAATAGCTAACACATCATCAGTTTAGGAAGACAACATTGTTCTAGGGAATATTTTTGTAGCCCTCTTTTATAATTGAAAAATGAGAATATGAGTTTATAATTTTTCAAAATCTAAATTTTAACTTGTTTTCATCTAAAAATATCTTAGAAATCTTAATAAATCTATTTTCAATCCCCAAAAACAACATCTAATTAATCCAAAAATATCAAATAAAAAAATTACAAATTCCAGTCTAGTTTTTTCTCAACATGGTTAAAAGGGAAAACTCACCTCTATTATTAAACTATTTGCTCTCCAAAATTAATCTATTGATACCAAGTTTGGCCATTAATGACTAAAATGTGGTTGGCCAAAACATTTCTCTCCCTTCTCAAAATTTAGGGATTGGAACATGAGAAAACAAAGTTTGAGATCCTAAACATAAAAACCTAAAATTACAAAAACCAAACATTTAAAACTATAAAATTTCAAGGAGCACATTGAAGTTCTAAGAAACAATGTGGATAACACTGTAAAGAATAGTGCAATCCATATTTGTTTGTCTTGGTGTAAAATAACAAAGTTAAAGTAAAACACCAAAATCTTTTAGTATATAACTAGACAGATGACTCACATTACATCAAGAGCAGGGTCAAATATTTCCAAATGTAAAAACAAGGTGTTCAAGCAACACCAATGTTTTTAAACATGCAAGAAAAATTTAAGACTCAAGTCATTGACTTGATTGAGTTTAATAAACTTGGTTAATTTAATAATATGATTAACAAAAATTCATTGACTTGATTGAGTTCAATAAACCTGATTAATTTAATAATATGATTAACAAAAGTTATCGATAGTAAATAAAGCGAACACAAATTCTTTAGTAATAATTAACTATAAAAAATAAGTTGTCAATATCATATTCGGGAGAAAAATAAAAAAAAGTCTGTTAAAGACTCATCATCGATCCATTATGGACATCTCCCACCACAAGAAAAAGTTCATTGTCACGGTTTTAACACCACTATAAAAGGTTGCACGATGACACCTAAAGAGGTCGCATGTGCCGTGAAAGCTACAACTTAGAAAGCAAACCAAATATAAAATATATGAAATGAACATCTCATACTTATATTTAATCAACTAATTTAACTTAATCCAAAAACAAAATTTATTTTAAAAAAGTTAAATTTAAAAAAAAACGATAAATAAAAAGATTTGAGATAACCCGATTTATTTTTAAAATTAATAAAAAATCCTATTAAAAAATAAAAAAATAACGAAGCTCAATCTTCAATTAAATAAAATGATGAAGGATAAATTTGAGAAAACATGAGTTTAAAAAAAGGGAGAGAAAAAACCAAGCAAACTCAGGGAAATCTTCTAAACTTAAATTAGTCTTCCAAACTCGCAACCTGTGAAATCCTAAACTTGGGGTTAGTTAAGAAGTTCAATCCCCAACCAATTACTGTTGAATGATAAAATAAAAAAATATATCAATTTAAAAATGTGGTCATTTCTTTTAAAAATTACAAAAAAAAAAATACTAGATTTTTCAAAGAACTCATGAAACTAGGAGTTGTTTAGAGCAAAAATAAATACAATCATAAGAATCAAAGGAGATCTTTATGTAAAGAACTATGCGAGAAGTGCTGTTTTGGTTTATATAAAATATTGAATATTTCAAGAGATCACATTTACTATTTAATTGAGTATATCATATATATTTCACTATGAGATATTCAAAGTCATGAGCTTCCTATCTGATATAATGATCCATCAAATCATTACCTCTCTACGAATATTCAAGTCTTTATACGCTAGTCAGAAAGTTTTCATTCATGTGAAAAATTGTTAGAAAATTTATTTTAAAGACATGATTAATGGGAACATTTGAGGCCAAATTAAAAATAAAGTTCACTCACATTTAAAATTAAAACCTTATTGGAACTTATTCTTGAATAAAAGTTCTTTAACACGGAACATAATTTTAAGAAATTATAGGTGAATGACAAATTGATCTTAAAGAACTCTTAGTTGACATATTTTTGTGAAACTCAAAACTCTCCATCTCACATTGAGAAAATAAGAAATTTTCTTGTGGTTTATATAGTGAAAAGTTGAAAAGTTGAGTTTAAGCAAAGTGGCTTTAGACTTAAGCCATATACGCGCACTAGCTCGACTCGGCTTAGGCTTTGGGCTCCATGTCCAAAGTTCTAGATGGGTTAGGTTTATGTTTGCTTTTCTTTTTTGCCTATTTTGTACTCGCATAGGCTTTATTAGAACCTTAAATAATAATATAACTGCACAAGATGATGTTGGAATCTTGAGATGTTGATTATACATCATGTTCGTATCAAGAAATGATTAATAAAATTTTAAGGATAAATAATTGACTCTTAACAACAACAAATTGTCATATGAATGCAATTCTAAGTTTTTCAATAGATAAGTATGTTACATATAAATTATTTTTAGTCTAATTGTAATAATTTTCTTTATATACGACGACATGTCAGATCTTTGATGATTTAAATATAATTCTAAATATTCAGTTTTATAATTAAAACTAATACTAGATTTTTGTTTCAAATTCTATTACAAGTTTATGTTCTTTACCTTGTTTTATAAATGCTTGTGATCACTAGTCTAGTTTTTTTTTTAATTAGCATAATTAATTAAAAGTATTGGTTGAATAACACAATTGAAACATTTTTTTAGCAAAATAACATAATTTATACATATCACGATTGAGAAACATGAATTATATAACTTGTTGCTATTCACAATAGTGACATTTTTTTTTAAAAAAATATCAAATGGGTAGGAGAGAGAAGGGGTGAGAGAAAAAAAAGAAAAGAAATAAAGAGACCCAGAAAACACCTTAAAGCTTCGATTACGACATAACATGTACCATCATAAATATCTCAACGAGATGAATCTAACGATACCAAGAAAGGTCGCTAATAATTAATGAAATGGGTCACACTTGCTTCTAAATATCACCTTTCACCTTTGGACGAAAAGTATGGCTAACTCGGGTCACTATTGGTGATCTTTTTTAGTGTTATTCGATTCGTCTAGTCAAAATCTTTTTGATGATATAAGTAATCTCGTAATCAAAACTTCGGTATGTTTCTTGAGTCATTTTATTTTTATTTTTATTTTTCTCTCTTCTTTTTCATACTTATTTATTATTTTTTAAATGATATTGTTATTTTGAATGGTGACAAACTATACAAATTAAGTTTTCTAATTGCAACATGTATAAATTATACTATTTTCCTTCTTTTCTTTCTTTTTTTTTTGCTATATTATTTTGCTAATATTTTTTTTAAAATGTGCTAAAACAAAAAAAAATAGCCCTAATTTTTTAGGACACATGCTTCAATGAGTGGACCCCGATAAAGGAAATGAATGGAAGAAAGAGTCGTCTATAAACGAGCACATGTGAATGATAAAACCATAACAACTCTGAGCTGGAGCTTGCATTGTGTTCTCTGTTTTTCTGAGCTCTTTTTTAAGCAGAGCTTTTATAGTAGTTTAGTTAGTTTTAAAATGTTAATATAAAAAAATAAAAAATATTAAAAAATATTTTAATATATTTTCAAATAAAAAATTCTTTAAAAAATAATCATTAGTATATTACCAGCACACTACAAGCATGTTAAATATGAAGAAATAAAAAAGAGCAGCAGAAACTCCATGCTAGCGGTGAAGAAACATGATAGTTTCTTTTCATATGCACAATTAAGAATCCAAGTTTTGGCCTGACTAAAACCACTAAAAACAAGATTGTATCACATTATGGAAATCTTACCTGTTAGAGCATACACAACACTTTCACGAGGAACATACCCTTTCAGCTCTCTATAACTTCTGGAGCTTCATTGAAACTCCGCAAGCTCACAGGTATATTAGCTTCTTTACTTTTATTTTTAATCAGAATATAAATATGTATTAAGATAAAAAATAACCATGCTGGTTAATCAGCAAGTTCGATACATATACAAGAAGTAATGAAAATAAAAGGGAACAGACTCCCAATTAAAACCAAACTGATTAGAGCCAGGTTATACATACATAGGCCAACTATCCGGGAAGCAGAGAATGAGAAGCATATATATGATATTCAATAAACGCAAAGAGGGAACATCTCCCAGCAAAAGATTAGCCATGCAAGGCCAAACATTCCATAGTGAGCAAAGGTTAATGAAGAAACCGAACAAGTATTGCCGGTGTCAAAATTAACCCAACCGCCAGCAAAGGAGACAAAAGCGAGGCTAAAACAAAGAGACAAAGAGCAGCAGTAGCACAAAGAATGGAGTACAGCACCAACAGGCCTTCAGCAGCCACTGACTTTACACAAGGAGCAGCTTGGAAACCACCAAATCAGCTAGGCTGGGGGGGGGGGGGGGTTGCGGAGGGGCGGGGGAGATCCTGACTCCAAAGCAGCTAACGGCAAGGCTGAGCTATCCAAGGCTGACAAAGCCCAGTAACTACACCACACCATGCATGAGGAGCAGCATATCCGCATGATCAGGACAGAAGACACAGCAGAGAGGATGTGCCACTAATAAAGACAACAGCAAAACAGCTACAAGGGGCATCTAGAGGGCATCCAAACCAGCAAGAGTCAAGGATCCCAAGATAGCTGGCAATACCGAGAGGAGGCAGGACAATATGAAAGTAGCATATTTTCAAACCAAACAGCAAGAAAGAAAGACAGCAACAGACACCATGGCCAAAGGGAAAGAAAGACAGCAGATTCTCTCTCTAGCCGTGACTTAGCAAAGCTGTGCACCAGAGAATGTAGCAGCAGCCCCCGTGAACAAGGAAAGATCAAGATGCAGCAGAGCAGATCACCAGTGCAATAATCTTCCATTAGCAGATAGCCAATTAAAACCAGGGAGGCAGAACCACCAGTTATGATAGCAAAACACTGGAGATAGAGGACATGCCAGTACCATTGCCACATATCCCGCCTGATCACCAGTAGATCAGAGAAGCAAATCAGCTGACTGAGAGCTCTTTCTAGGAAAAAATTCGCCAGAAGCTTTCATAGAAACTTGAGCAACAGAGGAAACCTTGTTACCGCAGTGACCAAGCACACAGCTCTGGACCATCCAAGGCAACAATAGGATGAGAAGACTTAAGACTCCAGACATCACAGAGAACAGACACAATTCATCCGACATTGAGAGATAAGTGATTTTGTTCATGAAAGTGAAGAATCATTGTTACGATGTCGCGGT